>Ga0194047_10000895_pt1 | contig 18937 bp, 20 predicted proteins | sample JunL225m_MetaG_2_FD_160070 | JGI IMG/M metagenome (GOLD analysis project Ga0194047, IMG submission 160070) | Anoxic zone freshwater microbial communities from boreal shield lake in IISD Experimental Lakes Area, Ontario, Canada - Jun2016-L221-5m | ecosystem: Environmental > Aquatic > Freshwater... | reverse complement strand
TTCTTGATGCCAATAAATTTATTGATCATATAACCAAGTATTTAAAGGCGTTATAACGATCGTCTCAGGAGGTAATGGCAACGTGTCATTTTATTCGGATTTTGCTCCTTATTATGAGCTGATCTTTCCTGTCAGGGAGCAGGTCTATGCTTTTCTGCGGGAGCACGCGGGAAGATCCCCGGGAGCGGTGCTTGATGCTGGATGTGGACCTGGTCACTATTGCGGCATGTTTCTGCGTGATGGTTTCCGGGTTACAGGGATTGATCTTGATCGGATGATGATTGACGCTGCGACAATTGCCTACCCGCATGGGGTATTTCAATGCATGGACATCACAGAGATTGGTTCCCTTCAGGTTTCTTTTCAGCTTATCTATTCGATAGGTAATGTCATCGCCCACATTACCCATGAACGGTTACAAAATTTCCTTGCTGATGGTTATGCGGCTCTTGAAACAGGTGGGTTCTGGATTGTACAGTTGGTGAACTGGGACTACCTGCTGGGCTTAAACGAGTTTACTTTTCCAGTTAAAACCATTGGAGATGGCACGGTGATCTTTCATCGTCGATATTCTCGGATTTCGCATGAAGGGGTGGCTTTTGAAGTGGAGCTTACTGTTGAAGGAGTGAGTGTGTTCAACGAGCAATTTCAGCTCTATCCAATTACTTCTGATGCTCTGCTTCGTTTGCACCAGGATGCGGGATTCTCTCTGGCGGGTGTTTATGCCGGTTTCGATAAATCAGGGTACAGGAAGGATCGAGATTCCGGACTGGTTATGGTTTTTACAAAACAGCAAAGGTTTCCATAGCCAAACGCCTCAGAACGTTTGCTGTTTCGTTCCCAAAAAGGCCGATTTTATGAGCGTTGTTGGGGTTCAGGAATCACCCCAACCTACAAGGGACTTATGCTGATGGTTCTGATTTGAGCGCTTCAAGTTTTACGCGAACAGTGCCTGAGTGCATAATTCCTATTTCTTTGGCTGCATCATTAGAGAGATCGATGATTCTTCCTTTGATAAACGGTCCGCGATCATTAATGCGAACGATGACATCCTTGTCATTGTTCAGGTTTGTTACTCTAACCCAGGTACCGAAAGGCAAAGAAGGATGTGCTGCGGTTAGTTTATGCATATTGAACGTTTCGCCGTTCGCCGTTTTTTTACCGTGAAACTGATTGGCGTAATAGGATGCTTTGCCTTCACTAATAAGAAGCAGTTCGTTGGTTTTATCTGAAGCGGTTTCCGTTGTGCTTGATTGCTGGGCTGCTTCAGCGGAGTTAAAGAATGGATTGAAGTGTGCTGCTATGCTTGAAAAATGAATTCCGTTCAGGCTTAATGAGAAGCCGATTGCGATCAGAATTGCGAAAAATGATAAAGAAAAAAATTGTTTGTCATACGTCATAGACTCATCGGTTTAAGGTGCTGTTCATGAAACAGTACATTGAAAAGAGGTGGTAAAATGAATAAAAATCAATATACCATTCAGTCTTGCTATAGGTATTAATATAATAAAAATAATACAAAGCAAACAATAGTCATAGAAAACCCTGTTTTTAAAGCGGTTAACAGCGGTTTTGATCTGGTATGACCATCATTTTGACCACTATTTTTGGGTTAATTGCTGTTTTGGTTTATAAAATTTTGATGTTAAATGATTGATATATTATTCATTATTATGAATAATATTCACTAATGGGCAGTGGCTTCGGGATGGATAGGCTGAGGCGCATTCCGCCCCGTTGGATGGGATAGTTGATTTATCTTTCTTAACTATTGGCTATATTAACGCGCGCCTCATTTAGCTCAGTAATGCAATTCAGTATGGGGTTTGAATTTTAACCGGGCGCTCCTCGGCCATTTTTTTTCTTGATCGACCATGTCAACACTCTCTGAAAAGAAAGATGTAACTCTCCATTCAGGGGAATCCGGTCTAAAACGGTTCGCTGGACTCTCTCTTGCCGCCCTTGGGGTGGTATTCGGTGATATCGGCACCAGCCCTCTCTATGCTCTCCGAGAGTGTTTTCATGGTGACTATAGTATTCCAGTGACACAAGCGAATGTTCTTGGAGTTCTTTCACTGCTTGTATGGTCTCTTCTTCTGATTGTCAGCCTGAAATACCTGACCTTTATCATGAAAGCTGATAACGATGGAGAGGGGGGAATTCTGGCTCTTACAGCATTGATTATCACGCAGAGCAAAAAAAATGGCTATGAACGCTGGTTTCTGGTTGCTATCGGTTTGTTTGGGGCAGCGTTGCTCTATGGGGATGGAATGATTACTCCGGCAATTTCCGTGCTCAGTGCCGTAGAAGGAGTTCAGATTATTGCTCCGGCCTTCAAGGATCTTGTTATACCGGTTACTATTGTAGTACTGGCAGGTCTTTTCCTGTTTCAGCATCATGGTACAGCAAAAGTCGGTGCACTTTTTGGTCCGATTATCTTTCTTTGGTTTGCTGTTATTGGTATTCTTGGGTTAGTTGAAATTTTCCGATATCCACAGGTACTGCAGGCGATACTTCCCTGGTACGGTATTTCTTTTTTGTTCAGTAATCATATTCAGGGCTTTATGGTTCTTGGAGCAGTTTTTCTTTCTGTTACTGGAGCGGAGGCTCTCTATGCAGATATGGGTCATTTCGGCAAAAGTCCCATCCGATTGACCTGGGTACTGCTTGTTCTTCCGGCATTGCTGATGAACTACTTCGGACAGGGGGCGCTGCTGCTGACTTTTCCTCAGCAGTCGCACAATCCTTTTTACGGCCTTGTGCCATCATGGGCAATGATTCCGATGGTTGTTCTGGCTACATCTGCAACCATTATTGCTTCTCAGGCGCTGATCACCGGCGTTTTTTCTTTGACTCAGCAGGCTATCCAACTTGGCTATCTCCCCCGTCTGACGGTGACGCATACCTCTGCAAGGCACATAGGGCAAATTTATGTTCCAGCGGCTAACTGGACGTTAATGATTGCAACCATCGGTCTTGTAGCCGGCTTCGGTTCGTCAAGCCATCTTGCTGCGGCTTACGGTGTTGCCGTAACCGCAACCATGCTGATTTCGACTATTTTATTTTATTACGTTGCGAGTGATATCTGGCAATGGAACAGGACAGCTCTTCATGTCATGATCAGCTTTTTTGCAATTATTGATCTTTCATTTTTCGGAGCAAGTATGACCAAACTCTTTCATGGTGCATGGTTTCCGTTGTTGATAGGTCTTGCCGTATTTACCCTTATGATTACCTGGAATCAGGGTCGTTTGCTTCTGCTTCAACAGTTGAAGGAGCGGACATTGACGGTAGAAGAGTTTTTGCAAAGTCTCTTATTGCAGCAGCCTCAGAGAGTGAATGGTCAGGCGGTCTATCTGACAGCTAATCCTGATACGATTCCAATGGCCATGCTGCATAATCTTCGACATAACAAGGTGCTGCATTCGGAAGTAGCGCTGTTTCATTTCAGTGTTGAAAGGGTTCCGAGGGTTCGGGGGCGTCATAAAGTAGAGGTAACAAAACTGGATGACGGTTTTTTCAAGGTTGTGGCGAGGTACGGATTTCTTGAATATCCAAATATCCGTCAGGTGATTGCCTTGGCAAACCATCAGGGGTTGGGATTCAAACCTGAAGCCATCAGCTTTTTCCTGAGTCGGGAAAAAATTGTAACAGGAATCAAGTCTAAAATGGAGTTGTGGCGAAAAAAACTTTTTGCTCTAATGGCCCGTAATGCGCTCAGTGCAACAGCATACTATAATCTTCCTGCTGGTCAGGTCATTGAGATAGGCCTTCTCGTTCAGATCTGAAAGACACTCTGTATACATAAAACTGTGTGGAAAAGTCAATCAATTAGCTTTATATTTGTCTTCATATAGTTATATCTCAATCAAGCACCATAGAATACAAAAGTATTGATGAACGAATTGCCTCTTCCTGTTGCTTCAAACAGCGGATTCAGTCAGCGCCTCAGGGAATACATTCTGAAAAAACATGGTTCAATCAACTCGTTTTGCAGAACAACCGGGATAAAATATCCGGCACAAATGACTCCGTATCTCAAGGGGAAATGCCAGCCGGGTAAAAAAATGCTGTCGCGCCTTGAAAAAGATGGTGCGGATATCAAATGGCTGCAGAGTGGATATTTGAAAGGTGATGCTGTGATGGCTCCGCTCAGTAATGTCATGGCAGTGTCACGGCACCGTGTTGAAATCGATAATCTGTTCAGGCAAATCAATATGCACTCTGGCAGAGGTGTCGATATCTGCAAGACAGAGATTGACGCTTATGCGGTTATTGATCATGCAGAATGTCTTGTTGATTTAACGGGATCGATCGAAACCTTTTTAGGGTATGCAAAGGGTGCGCTATCAGGAGTTTTGTTTGCCAGTTTAATCCATCCGGAAGATTATGCTGCAGTTGAAAGCACGCTCCAACACCCGCGTTCGGGAGATGATATTGTTTCCTTTCAGTCGCGATTCAAAACGGGGAGTGGTGAGTATATTAATGTTGATTGGTGCCTGTATATAAGAGGTAAAATGATGACAGAATTAAGTGAATATGCCGTGATTCTGAGGCATACAGAGAATTAGTTACTATTGCTCAATACCCGAGGAGTTTGTATGCGGCTTATTCTCATGACTGGTAAGGGTGGTGTTGGCAAGACCTCAATGGCTGCCGCTACTGGGTTACGTTGTGCGGAACTGGGTTATAAAACCCTTGTCTTGAGTACTGATCCCGCCCATTCACTTGCTGACAGTTTCGACGTTGAGCTTGGTCATCAGCCCAAAAAAATTTGTGACAATCTTTGGGGAGCAGAACTCGATGTGCTTCAGGAGCTTGAAGAGAACTGGGGAACCGTCAAGCGCTACATTACCGAAGTCTTAAAGGCCAGAGGAGTTGATGGTGTGCAGGCCGAGGAACTTGCCATTCTGCCGGGAATGGATGAGATTTTTGGTCTTGTGAGGGTGTTTCGCCATCACAAGGAGGGGCATTATGATGTTATGATCATTGATTCAGCGCCGACGGGGACTGCCTTAAGGCTGTTAAGCATCCCTGAGGTAGCCGGGTGGTATATGAGACGGTTGTACAAGCCACTGGAAAATGTTGCCCTTTATCTCAGGCCGCTTGTAGAGCCGATTTTTCGTCCTCTTGCTGGTTTTTCGCTTCCAGACAGGAAGATGATGGATATTCCCTATGAGTTTTATGAACATATCAATGAACTCGGCAAGATTCTGATTGACCATACCATTACTTCTGTGCGTCTGGTAACCAATCCCGAAAAAATGGTGATCAAGGAGTCTCTTCGAGCGTATGCTTATCTTGGTCTGTATAATATTTCTGTAGATCTGGTGATTTCCAACCGGATTATTCCTTCAGAAGTGCATGATCCGTATTTCCGATACTGGAAAGAGAATCAGAAGATTTACCGTCAGGAAATCATTGACAATTTCACTCCCCTTCCTGTTAAGGAGATACCCCTTTATACCCGTGAAATATGTGGCATTGAAGCACTTGAAAAGCTTAAAGAGTTACTCTATGGTGATGAGGATCCTGCACAGGTATATTACAATCAGACTACTTTTAAGATAAGTCAGACGCCAGAAGGGTTCAATCTGGAGCTCTTTCTTCCTGGTATTCCCAAAGACAAGATAGAGCTTAGTAAAAGCGGTGACGAACTGACTATCAGTATTGGAAATCACCGGCGCAACATGGTTCTTCCTCAAGTTCTTGCAACACTACAAACAAAGGGTGCCGAGATGGAAGATAATCGACTCATTATCCGGTTTATTGAATAACTCACTGTGGATAAATAATCTAGGGGAAAATAGTTTTTTATAGATATATTTTATATACATAGTAAGTTACATCACTATTAATAACGTTCGGTTTTCTGGCCGAAAAGGAGGTCGAGATGATACAGTTCAGGGTCGGTGACAAGATTGTTTACCATAAGCCTAAAAGTTCTTTTTGTCCTGGTCCCAGGGCTAAGCAGGTTTATCCTCTGGAGCATGGTGAGGAGTATCATTATGTGGTAGACAAGTTTTGGAAAGTTGCCTGCGTCAATGATGACGGGACGCTTGATGTGGTTACCAGGACAGGGAAAAAACACAGGCTTGAAGCCAGTGATCCCAATATTAAAAAAGCCCGCCTGCTTCAGTATTTTCTTTATCGTAAGCGCTTTCTTGGCCTGAACGAAGTGGTCTGATTGTTATTTCGTTAAGCTTATAAATGTGGCTTCTTTCAGTGCAGCCCAGCTTTGTGTAGCCTTTTTTCCTGACGGAAGCGTGGTGAGTGGAGAGAATGTTGCATTCTTGAAATTTGTATCGGTAATGTTCGTGCCATTGAGATTGGCACCTTCAAGATTGGCACCTTCAAGATCAGCATCAAAAAGAGATGCGCCTTCAAGATTGGCGTCGCTCAGGTTTGCACCGACGAGCATGGCACCATAAAGAACTGCATTGGAAAGGTTGGTTTTGCTGAGGTTTGCGCCTTTGAGAAAGGCACGGTCAAGGTTTGCGCCCTGAAGGTTTGCGCCCTGGAGTTGGGCGGACTTCATGTCGGCTTTATGGAAGTTGGCTTTGCGAAGATCTGCACCTGCCATATTGGCGTTATCAAGAGAAGCGCCTTCAAAATTTGATCCGGCAAGAACAGCCTGTTGAAGATTAATGCCTTTGAGCTGAGCGTTTTCCAGTTTTTCTTCTTTCAGGGTGATACTTACTTCAGGGTTTTTGCTCCGCATCTTATTCCATGATTCAACATCTTCAGCAATCAATGCCGCCTGTTTTCTGCTTTCAGTCTGCGCTGCAACAGTCGTTTCGGCAGGCGAGGTACTTGAGTCATTCACTTTCTTTGCAAATTCAAGGGTCGGCGGAGTGTCATAGGTGAATGGGCCCATCTCCGCTTCGGTTATAAATTTTGCATTATGTCGTGAACTCCATGACGATGAAGCTCTTTCCCCTGATGGCAGGATGGTATTATTGGATAGTGTAGCTCCTGCAAGATCAGCTTGTTCTATGAACATGGCGTCTTTGAGGTTTGTTCCTTTCAAGTTCGCATTTTGAAGATCAGCCTCAAAAAGAATGGTCTTTGTCAGGTCGGCCTGACTGAAGTCTGAGTTTGCCATCATGCTCCATCTCAGGTTGGCACCTTGAAGATTTGCTGCAATACCTTTAGCACCTTTCATAAACGATCGTTTGAGATTTGCCTTGACAAGGCAGGCCCCAGACAGGTCAGTATTTTTCAGATTCGCTTTTTGAAGAGATGCCATGGTGAGGTTTGATGCCTTCATGTCTGCCATGTTGAGCGTTGAACCGTTGAGTTCCGCGCTGATAAGAAGAGTTTTACTGAGGTTTGCTCCAGTCAGATTTTCATCTTCCAGTTTTGCCTTGTACAGGTCAATGCTTTTTCCTGGTTGAGCGAGGCGCATGGTGTTCCATTCTGATACGCTTTTTTTTAGCAAACCAAGAGTTTCCTCATCATAACCTGATACAGGTTGTGCCATCAAAAGCGTCATACCTGACAGAAGAATCGCATTGATGGATCGTTGAAGTTTCATAACTGCTCTCTTTAATGTTTAAAGCGTAAAAAACGTAACAAGTGCTCTTTTCAGAGAGGTAACTCTGTTTTAATAAAAAGTAATAAAATAAGTGCGGTGTGGAGAAAATTTATTGTGGCCGCAAGTGGTTTATTTATTAATGCATTATTAAATAATAAGTTGTTTTCAAATTATTAACGATTGTATCATGGATACCGCAACAGCATATAAAGGGAAAGTTCTTGTTGCTGGGGCAACGGGAAAAACAGGGCAATGGGTCGTGAGAAGACTTCTCCATTACGGTGTACCGGTAAGAGTGTTTTCGAGGGAGAGGGAGAAGGCGCTCAGTATGTTTGGTGAGAGCGTTGAAATTGTCACTGGCAAGATTCAAAGCGATGTCGATATTGCTGATGCCGTAACAGGGTGTGATGCGGTTATTTCTGCACTTGGCTCCAGTTCGGTTTCAGGAGAGTCCTCTCCAGGTGAGGTGGATAGGGATGGGGTGATCAGGCTTATTGATGAATCGGCAAAAAAAGGAGTAAAACATTTTGGAATAGTCAGTTCTATGGCTGTTACAAAGTGGTATCATCCGCTCAATCTTTTTGGTGGGGTACTGCTTAAAAAATGGGAAGCCGAAGAGCATCTGAGAAAGGTATTCTCACAGGAGGGCCGAACGTATACCATTGTAAGACCAGGAGGATTGAAGGATGGTGAACCTCTGCATCATAAGCTCCATGTTGATATCGGCGACAGGTTGTGGAGCGGGTGGATTAATCGTTCTGATGTCGCGGAGCTTCTTGTTGTGGCATTATGGCTTGACAAGGCAAAAAATAAAACATTTGAAGTGATCAATGAAGCCGAGGAAGAGCAAAAGGGGCTTGAGAAATACTATGACCGCCTTCCTGAATAAAATGCTTTTACGTTACATCTGTCGGACGTTTTGTCAGGTGCTTTCTCGGTGATGCTTACAGATTATTAATGGCATGAAGTAGTTCCTGGCCGCTGAATGGTTTTTTTAGGGTGGTATCCGCTCCGAGGGCATCGGCCAGAACAAGGAAATTTTCTGGACCGACTTGTCCTCCACCGGAAATGGCGATGATTTTTATGGTTGGATAATGTTTTTTTACCTCAATAATGGTTTCAATACCTTCTTTTTGAGGCATGATGAGGTCGGTGATCATCACAGCAATATCTTTTTGCTCCTTCAGAAGCAAAAGGCCGTTTATACCATTGTCAGCTTCGAAAACGGTATAATTTTCTCTTTTCAGTAAGGAGCAGATAAATTTTCTGACAGCTGCTTCATCTTCTACAACAAGAATTTTCATGATGGACAGGTTATAAGAGTGGTTGCTAGGTTTTTTTGGGGCGAAATGTCGAGCAAGATACGTGTTTTCAGAAAAAGTTCATTGGAACTTTTGTGCTCTTTTTTTAAAGAAGGTAATGTCAATACCTGTGGCTGTCAAAAGATTGACTGCAACCGAAACGGTAATATACCAGGTCCATGCAAGTCCTAGAAATTTCAGGACGAAGACTATGCCCATACTGGCAACCAGTCCAATGCCAAGACTTGCAGGATGAAAAGATCTTTTGCTTTTTGATAACAGAAAGAGTCCAAGGAGGCCTCCATAAGTGAACGAAGCGATTTCGAGGCCGACCATGACAATCGCCTTGTTACCAGTGTCAAACATGAGTGCAACGATGATGAGCAGTACGGCCCAGAAAAAACTGATCCACCTTGAGAATCCGAGCGAAGCCTTGCCTCCAAGGATGTCGTTTACCGTTGAGGAGGCCAGGGCATTAATTGCAGAACTGTGGGTGGACATGGCGGCTGACAACACGCCAGCTATCAGTAATCCTTTTAATCCTGCAGGGAGGTAATGCACAATAAAAAAGGCAAACTCCCGATCTTTTTCCACTGTGGCTCCATGCATGAAGATTGAGATCAGAGAGCCTGCAAACAGAAACACTGAAAACTGGGAAAAAACAAAAAATCCACTACCAATCATTGCTTTTTTGGCTGATTTCAGATTTTTACAACCGAGTACTCGCTGTACCATCATATAGTCAACTCCATGGGAAGAAAGGGAGAGTAGAATACCGCCGATAAAGGCGCTGAAAAAGGTAAAGGGGTTGGTGAAAATATGCGTGTCTGTATTGATGATATTGAGTTTTCCTGAGCTGCCGAGTGTCGCAAGGATGTCAGGAAGAGTCCTGTCTATGTTGTAAAGAAGAAATACGATAGAGAGAATACCGCCGAGAAGGTATAGCGCAAACTGAAAACTTTCAAGCCAGATAACTGTTTTAATACCTCCTGAGAGGGTATAGATCAGGGTGACAATACCGATGATCATGATGGAAAGTGGCAGATTCCATCCGGTGACTACCTGCACAACGACACCGGCAGCCAGAAATCTGACAGCATCTCCAAGCGTTCTGGTTACAAGAAACACAAGAGCTGCCAGTTTTTGCATGGCAGTTCCGAATCTTATGCCGATGATTTCATAAATTGAACTGACTCCATGTTTGAAATACATGGGCAAGAGCACAAAACTGACAATGATTCTGCCGATGATATAACCCATTGCAAGTTGAAGAAAGCTCCAGTCGCCCCGATAGGCAAGACCGGGCACGCTGACGAAGGTCAGTACCGAAGTTTCGGAAGCGACAATGGAGAGCATGGAAATAATCCAGGGGAGATTGTGACCGCCGTGAAAATAGTCTCTGGAATTATTATTGCTTTTACCATGCCATAGACCGAAGAGTGTATTGCCAATGAGAAAGAGAATAATGATTGCAAGATCGATGGTCTGCATGGTTTATAAAGGCATAGTTAATCGTAGAGGTGAAAGCCTTTTTTGATTTCTGAAAATTCAGCTTCGTCATGTTGCCATGACGAAATAATGCTGCCGGTATTGAGACCACTGAGTATCATGGTACGGATATGACTGTTGCCAGCCAGAAGATCAAAAGCAGGATGGGTGTCGTTGAATTCATACACTCCGTTGAGAAAATGCAAATGTTCAGGGTAGAGTTCCTGCAGTGCAGCAGTCATGGCAACTCCTGTGGCGAATGGTCTGAAGCGTGAGTGATCGGTAACCTGCAACCAGATGCCGCCTATAACTTCCCCGTTAAACTTATGAAATGTCGGTTTGAACCATACCGGACGGAAAAGAACTCCTTCGAGTCCGTTTTTTGCACAATGTTCGGCTAGTTCGTAAGGCTTGATGAACGGTGCACCGGAAAGTTGAAAGGGCGTTGTTGTACCTCTTCCTTCGGAAACATTGATCCCTTCAAACAGGCACATTCCGGGATAAACCTCTGCAGTCGCATAGGTCGGCATGTTCGGTGATGGCGGAATCCATGGCAGTGCGGTTTCAGGGAAGAGCATAGAACGGTTCCAGCCTTCCATTGCGATAACGCTTAGGTTGATATCGAGTTTTTTTACTCTACAATAGAGGTGGGCAAGCTCCCCTGCCGTCATTCCGTGTCGGATGGGTATAGGGAAAATACCTACAAATGAGTGGAATAACGGATCAAGCAGCGGCCCTTCGATAATGCTTCCACCCAGAGGGTTCGGGCGGTCGAGTACTATAATTTCAATATCACTGCCGGCAACAGCTTCCATAAACAGTGCCAAGGTGTTGATATAGGTGTAATAACGTGAGCCAACATCCTGAATATCAAAGAGGATAAGATCAATATTATCAAGCAGTGCCTTGTCGGGAAGAAGTGACTCTGCTGTGTTGCCGTAAAGGCTCACTATTTCACACTCAATGTCCGGCTGATAACTGATGGAAATCTGATCCTGTTCGGTAGCGAAAAGACCATGTTCAGGAGAAAAAATCCTTTTGAGGTGCAATCCTTGTTTTTTCAGAATGTTCCATGAGTATTGCAATTCAGGAGTCACGGATGTCTGATTGACAATGAGTGCTATGTTCTTTTTACAAAGGCTTTTGGTGTTTCTGAGCAGGATGTCGAGTCCAGTTGCTACCATGCTTTTTCCCTGTCTTGTTTCTGATGCTCAATTACTGTCGTACTGCAGGTATCGACAATGGCATTGATGATGGTTGTTTCAGGTTTAACCGTTACTCCAGGCAGGAGAACGGAATTTCTGATAATACATCCGGCTGCTATGCGGCATCCTTTCCCAATAACTGAACCGGAAATTTCAGCATCTGTATTGATGACTGCTTCTGGAGATATTGCATGCGGATGCATGCCAATCGCAAGGTTCATCTGGTCAGACATTCCGGTTATTTCCTGGGTTTTATCGAGATTTGCCTGCCAGTAGTTCGGCATGGAACCGATATCTTTCCATAGCCCCTCATGAAGGTAATAGCTCAAGCCTCCGTTATCAATAAGCCCAGTAAATCCTGTATCAACAATTCCAGAAAATTCATCTTTCAAAAAACTGAAGATTTTTGGAGTGAAAACAGCAACGCCGGTATAGATATACGAAGAAACAAGTCCTGTATGTCGGGTGTTTCTGAAATCTTTGACAAGCATATCTTTAACACCGATATGTCCTATTGCTGCTGCTTCCGGTGTTTCATATAAAGTAAGGGTTCCTGGCCGGCCAGAGTGGTGATGGTGTTGTATCAGTGCCCTGAAATCAATATCCGAAATAATGTCGCTGTTGACCAAGAGGAATTCTTCCGTTCCAAGAAGTTTTTCGCATTTTTTCAGGCCGCCTCCTGTGCCGAGAATTACCGGCTCTTCTGAAAATGTGATCGTAAGGTCAGCGAGATCGCTTGATTCGATAAAGCGTCTGAGGGCAAGAGAGTGATGGTGAATGTTGCAGATAATTTCAGTAATTCCCGCCTGTTTCAGCAAAAAAAAGGTATAGAAAAGGCTTGGAATATTCAGAATCGGGATCAGCGGTTTCGGGATGTGATCGGTTAATGGACGCAATCGGGTACCGAAGCCTGCAGCAAGGATAAATGCTTTCATGCAGCAGTACCTTCGAGAAGAGTATAAAGGATCTCCCCTGCAGTTTTCAGCTCTTTTCTTACGTTAATATAATCAGTCAGATAGCTTAGTGTCGGTGCAATCGAGTGTTTGAAAGTGCTGTTTTGTTTAACGCAGGTCTGGTAACAGAAGGTACCAACTGCCTTGATATTTCGTTGAAAGGCCATGATATCGAAATAATAAAGATACTCGTCTAAACTCATGGTGGTCAGTTCATGGGTGTAGAGAGCATTGTAGTGATAGACCTTCAGCTCTTCGGTCAGCTCAGGGTTGAGCTTGACATAAGAGTCACGGAGCAGAGACACGGCATCATACTGCGGGAGGCCCATGCGTGCATCCTGAAAGTCTATAATCACGGGTTTTTGGTGGTGAACAAGAATATTTCGGCTGTGAAAATCCCGATGATTCAGAACAAAGTGTTGAGGTTTGACAAGGATCTCTGCAATGGATTCAAATTCGTCTCGTAATCTGCTGACAGAGTGACGATCGAAAGCAGGAGAAAAGTAGTTGAGCAGAGCATGAGAGATAAAAAAATCAAATTCAAACATCAGCTTTTCACGATCGAAACAGATGCTGAACGGAATTTTGTTTTTTTGCCCCTGTATGCTCTGAATCTGTATAAGAATATCGATGATCTCTCGGTACAGGACAGGAGCGGTGTGCTCTAATGATGAACCGAAAATGTTCTGCAGGAGGAGATCCCCGCAGTCTTCAAGCAGCAGGAGTGCGTGTTCGGTATCAATGGCTATCAGCGCAGGTATCGGAATGGCATGACGTGATAAAAGGCTGTGCAGTACCAGAAAGGGATAGTCGTCGGGGGTTGATGCTTCAAATGCAGGATCGTAACAGGCGATAGAAGTTCCGAGTCTGCCTGCTACCCTGAAATATTGACGACTTGAGGCATCTCCCTGTATTTTAGTGATAGAAAGGGTTTTGCTGCAGTGTGCACTGAAAAGTTCGGTGATATTATTCTGCATGGTCATAGTGGTAACCCTTTGCGGAAAGCAAAAAAAAAGCACCCTATACTCAGGTATAAGGTGCTTTTTTTAAAACGGCAACTCTTACTTTTTTGTAATAGCTGAAGATACAGACTGCAATGCCTGATTAAGTGCATTTAAAAGGCTTCCTACAAGATCGGTGGCTGTCTTTCCAAGAGGCTCAATAAGCGATGTTGCTGTTTTAATTCCGCTGGTCAGCAACTCAACCTGTGACTGTGCAAGTTTTCCTACGGTCTCAAAAAGATTGCTGATGGCGCCTGATACATCATTTGTTCCGTTTGACATAGCTGTTTTGTTTAGAGTTTGGAAGAAAGGTATTGTTGAAAAATTAATTCCGGTAAGTTATTACCGAATTTTACTCAATTTAAAACATTTTCAACTTCAGAACAAATAGAAAAATAGGGTACAAAGCGTTTCTTCCTCCCTGGATTGATAATCAGTATCTATCGCAGGTGTAAGAACATGCAGAAAAATCGTCTGAAAAAGGTATTGCTTTCTGGCTCATTTCATAATGATAAGATGAGGCAAAAATATTTGTATTCTGTAGCTTTTGCTTTTTTTTTGACACCAATCTCTCACGGAATGCCTGCTTATACTGAAGTGCGCGACACATACAGCAAAGTAGGCGATATATTATGATAAAAAGTGATAAAACGATAATAACCACGTCCCAAAAAACAGGATCAGTGACAACTTGATGAACAGGCATGAAAACATAGCCGCCTATTTTTACATCGACAGGCGGCTACATGTGGATGGGCTCAATCAATTAAACTCATAGCGAATACCGGCAAGGAAATTACTGTTTGAAAACTTGTATGTTCCAAAACTATCAGTAAACGATGAAGGTTTAAGAAAGCGATAACCAAAATCAATAGTAAGGTTACTGGTAGCCTTTATGCCAACACCAGCACCAAGCTGCCAGGCGAATACTGTGGTCGTCCGATCTGCTTCACCTTCATTTTTGGAGGTAATGATGTCTCCACCAATACCAGCAGTCACATACGGGGAGATACTTGAATTATTAAGCTCGACATCATAATAACCATTGACCATAGAGGTGAACTGTGTTACCGAGTCATCTAAAGGATCAACCACATGATAAAACGTATCTACTTTGTTTGTCTGATAACCGAGTGCAATTTCAAGGCGGCAAGCATCATTCTTTATACCTGCAGCTATGCCAAACGGTACTCCTGATTTGAGGGTTTGTCCGCCTTTTTCAGTGACTCTATCCGAACCTAATACGTCGGCGTCATTCGGAAAACCTGCTCCAACCGATCCGCTGATATAAGGGGTAGCAAAAGCCGGAGTTGCCAGTAGAGAAGCAAGTAACACATTCAACAATAATTTTTTCATTTTTCTGAGGCTTATTTATTGAAGAAAATCATTACAAATATGATTCACAAAGCATAAGCTAAAAAAAAAATTACTTTTCTGTACTATATATATAGGCAATATAAAAGATAAGTGATAGTCTGTCGCACTCGGTTGGCAGGGACTGGGGGGCAAACCATCACAAGTGGTTATGGTCACATGCAGTGGGCTTAAGTATTGAGGAAAAAGCAAGGTAAAATGCGTGATTCCTCCGAAGAAATCTGGAGAATGTGGTCATTGACACTTTGGTATAAACTTTGAGGGTATTGCTCCGGATCCATGCTTAATAGCAGGTCTTCGTGGAATTGCGACCTCTGATGCATGGTTGTAGAACAGACAAATATTTTACACTTCAGATAATATTTGCCTTAAATTTCTTTACTTATCCTTAACATTCAGGAACCTTACAGGATGAGTTATAAGGTATGTAAAAAAAATTGTCAACCAGTACAAAGTTTGGACTGATTTTAATGAATTATATTCACTTTAAGTCGTTATAAAATAATGGTATAATGGATTCCTCACAAGAAAAAAAAATGAAAGCTGTTATCTTATATGATAGTAGAACTAAAAGTGGTTCGACCGAAGCAATCATTGATGCCATGGGGCAGAAACTGGCGGAAAGAGGGGTGTATGTAGAGAAGGCTAAATGTAAAGCACTTGCGGATTACAGCTTTGTCTGTGATTTTGATCTTGTCATTCTTGGTGCACCGGTTTACTATTTTCTTGTTTCATCGCAGTTATTAGGAGCTTTGAATTATGGGAATCTGAAAGAACATCTGCAAAAGAAAAAAGTTGCGTTGTTTCTGACATGCGGAAGTTCTGAATCCATGGCATCGGTTCTTTATCTTCCACAGTTAAAAATTCATTTAATCCGGAATAAAATTCTGGTTGAAAAAATTTTCCCTCCAAACGTTCTGTCAGAGAGTTTTGTCCTCGACTCGTTCGTTCTTGATGTTCTTCACGAGTACAATAAAGCGACGAAGTCCAGAGCTCTGTCAGCAAAATGGACCGATGAATCAAAGGAGTGGCTTCAGACCATCCCTTCCTTTTTGCAGAGTAAATTCAGGACAATGGCAGAAGAGTATGCCGAAAATATGGGGTATAAGGAAATTACTCTTGAAATGCTTGAACTGGCCAGGGATGAAATGGGGGGGACATAATTTTTGTTAACTTACGGCTATGATTATCAACTATAAAACGCAGATATCTTATGGCACATGAAGAAAAAAAAGGTGGATTTTTTGCAAAATTCAGGAAAAGCACGGTGTCCGGCAATGAAAATATCAGGTCAGAGTCTCCAACACCTTCTGTTGCTCAGGTGCAGAATCGTCCTGCCGCACCTGAATCAAGAAACTCTTTGTTAAGTGCTGAGCCTCCTAAACCAGTGGTTGTTCAAAAGTCTTCACCTGTCCCGGTAGATGCTGAACCGGTTATTGACACCGTTGCAAACTTCAATTTCCTGTGTAAATCACTCGCAGATATAGGTGTTTCGCAATTAAAGGTTGTTGATATGACTTTGACTATGCTTTCCAATTCGCTCAATAAAATTGTTGATGGTTTGAAGAAGAAAGGCTGAATCGAAAAAAATGGAAGCGTTGTGGCATATACAGGATAGAATATGTCCATCATTAATGGAACTCTCTACCTATAGAAAATGTTATAAAATGCACAGCTCATTCGTCGACTTTAATTATGGTATGAATTATGGAAGTTGTTGGTAAAAGCAATGCGCACATCGTACTTGACTCATGTTTACACGAGTCGAGCATTTATTTTGCAGATCATGAAAAACTGATCAAGTGTAATCCCTATTGCACTAATGTTAAGTATTTTATGGATTTGAATATTTTTCAATGGGTTTTTGAGGTGGCAGATCCTCGAAGCCATCCGATTACTGCTGTTTTTTTTGTTCGTCAGGAGGAAGAAGTTTTTTCACTTGATGACCCTCAAGATGACTATGGAAAAAATTTTGTTGCCAAGTTAAAAAACGGATCACACTTCCATTCTAAGGCAAAGCGGATCCGTTGGAGTCCTGTTCATGAATATCCTGAATTTGAATCAGCGAGTCCACATACATTTATAGGGAAGGCAAGTTCCGAAATATGTCTTCTTCATCAAAAAGATGATAAGACTTCTGTTTTTTTTGACACCGATATTTTTCTTGATTTTGACATCTCTTTTCCTTTGAACCTCATGCCGGAAGGTATCCTTAAGTTTATGACCGAGGCTATTATGTCGCAGATCATGCAGAAGGCAACCGAAAGCATGCTCTGTCAGGTGAAGTCGGATATTTGCTGCTCTGCGGCAGAAATGGCCGTTGCCGGCGGAGGAAAATAAGTGATGGTTACAACCAGAAGTTCTATGGATGATGTGATTCTTCGGTTGAAGAGGGTCGGGGGTCAGGTTGAGGGGTTGATCAGGATGATTGAAAGAGAGGAGGAGTGTACTCAGATCATTACGCAATTTCAGGCAGCCAAGGCGGCGCTTGATAATACCTTTTCGTTGGTGCTTCAGCGTAACCTTAAGGCGTGCCTGAGTCAAGACGATCCGAAAAGTGTCGAAAAGATTTTAAAACTTATTACCAAACACTAAGAGCTATAACTCTCCGCTTCTCGGAGGAAAAAGGATGATCCAGACAGTATAAAACTGTTTGCTGATCGTCCTTTTTTTATATTATTATACCTATACGGGGTATTAGTATTGTTGGCTGTTTTAAATACTTGCGACGATGGAGACAAGCGGGGATTCTATGGGTGATGTGATTCGGAGGCTGAAGAGGTTGGGGGGGCAGGTTGAGGGGTTGGCGAGGATGATTGAGAATGAGAAGAAGTGTTCGGAGGTTATTACGCAGTTTCTGGCGGCGAAGGCGGCGCTTGATAATTCTTTTTCGTTGTTGCTTGAGCGTCATTTGAGGGAGTGTGTGTGTCTGGATGATTCGAAGCGTGTTGAGAGGATTTTAAAACTTATTTCTAAACAGTGAGATATGATGAGGTTTTATAAAGCGGTTATGGGGGTTTTTGCTGTGGGTTGGCTGCTTTTGCCGCTTGGGGCTCTGGCTGCTGATACCACGTTGAGGCTCTCTCTTGCTGATGCTGTTTCGATGGCTCGTTTGAATAACTCTTCTGTTAAGGTGTCTCGGAGCAGGGTTGAGCAGGCTGAGGCGAGGGTGGTGCAGAGTCGTCAGTCTTTGCTGCCGAAGGTGACGGTGTCGGAGACGCTTATGGTGACGAATGATCCGGGGGCTGCGCTGGTGTTCAAGCTGCAGCAGAGCAGTATTGTATCGAGTGATTTTATGCCTGAGCGGCTGAACAGTCCGAAGGTGATTAATGATTTCAATACGTCGGTTCAGGTGATGCAGCCGGTGTATAATGCTGATGCTGCCATTGGGCGGACGATTGCGCTGACGGCAAAGAGGGGTGAGGAGCATATGGCGGCGAGGGGTGAGGAGAGTATCGGGTTTCAGGTGAGCAGGGTTTATTATGGGCTTGTTTTGGCTCGAAAGAATATTGAGGCGGTTGAGCAGTCGATTAAGACGATGCAGGGGCACAGCAGTGAGGCGGCCAAAGCGTTCGGTGTTGGGTTGATGACGAAGTCGGATAAGCTTTCGACGGAGGTGAGGTTGGCGGAGCTTGTGGAGCAGAAGCTTTTGCTGCATGATGCGGTGAAGGATGCGAGTGATGCATTGAGGGTGTTGCTGCATGTGGATTCGGGGGTGATGATTGTGCCGACGGGCGATTTGGTGGTTGATGGTGTGGTGCCTGGCGGTGAGAGCGGTTGGGTGCCGGATGAGAGGGCTGACCTGAAGGCGCTGGAGAGTGGCAGGGTGATTGCGGGGTATCAGGCGGATATGGCCCGTGCTTCACGATTGCCGCGGGTGAATGCGTTTCTGCAGACGAATCTGCATAGTGACAATATTTTCGGTGGGGGGTCGAGCTGGGCGCTGGGTATGCAGGTGCAGTGGAATATTTTTGATGGGATGGCTTCGGCGGGGCGTATGCAGGAGGCGAAGGCTCAGGAGCGTGAGGCGATGTTCAATTATGAGGCGGCGAGGAGTAACAGTGTTGCTGAGGTGGAG
>Ga0194047_10000893_pt1 | contig 18972 bp, 11 predicted proteins | sample JunL225m_MetaG_2_FD_160070 | JGI IMG/M metagenome (GOLD analysis project Ga0194047, IMG submission 160070) | Anoxic zone freshwater microbial communities from boreal shield lake in IISD Experimental Lakes Area, Ontario, Canada - Jun2016-L221-5m | ecosystem: Environmental > Aquatic > Freshwater... | reverse complement strand
AACAAATATTCCGCGAGGTGCTGTGAAGGTTACTGCAAATGGCGCTTTGCTTACCGAAAATCAGGATTATAGCGTGGACTATTCTCTTGGGCGTGTAAAGATTATCAATACAGGCTTGCTTAATTCGGGTGCTGTAATTAAAGTTTCGGCAGAAAGTAATTCGCTTTTTAGTGTACAGCAAAAATCATTATTGGGTTCACGCTTCGATTATAAATATAGCAACAATTTAATTTTTGGTGGAACGATGTTATATCTAACAGAAAGGCCACTTACTCAAAAGGTGAATATTGGTGAGGAACCAATTTCAAATTTAATGATTGGCTTAGACGGATCGTATAAAAGAGATTCACGCTTTATTACAAAAATGGTTGATCAAATTCCATTTTTGGAAACAAAAGAAACTTCAAATATTTCGATATCCGGAGAATATGCTCAACTAATTCCGGGTATTAATAGTGCGCTTGCACAAAATGGAACTGCTTATCTCGATGATTTTGAAGGAAGTGAAACACCTCTTGATCTAAGGTTTGGAAACAATTGGGTATTGGCATCTACTCCACAATTTCAAAATAGTTTATTTCCTGAAGCAATTTATAACAATAAGCTTGATTATGGATTTAAGCGAGCCAATTTAGCCTGGTATAATATTTCAACAACATTTACAAACGATGCTGATCCTTATCAACCGAAACATATCAAGTTGGATCCGGATCAGTTATCCAGCCATTGTGTTCGTTCAATAGATGTTAGAGAAGTGTATCCAAACCGACAAATTCAATCGGGGATGCCAACTTTGTTACCCACTTTCGATTTGGCATTTTATCCAAATGAACGCGGTCCTTATAACTATAGTTTAAATTTAAAAGCAGATGGATCATTAATAAATCCTCCAAATAGTCCAAACTGGGGAGGTATTATGAGGAAAATTGACCAGAGTGATTTTGAAGCTGCAAATATTGATTACATAGAAATCTGGATGATGGATCCTTATCTCTGTAACAAGTCGAGCACAAGCGGACAACTTTATATTAACCTTGGTAATATTTCGGAAGATGTATTACGCGACAGCAGAAGATCGGCAGAAAATGGCATGCCCAAAGATCCAAATGTACAGTATGCTGATACTACAAATTGGGGAAGAGTACCACATGTTCCTGTTATAAATTTTGCTTTTGATGCTGATCCTGCTGCAAGAAATCAGCAAGATGTTGGTTTGGACGGATTGGGAGATAATATTGGAGAAAGAGTTTTTTTCGATACATCCTATGTTAATAAAATTGCAACATCTCCTACACTTGGAACAGCATCTCAGGCATATATCAATGCAGCAAACGATCCTTCAAATGATGATTATCATTATTATCTTGGCGATGATTATGATGGACAAAAATTAAGTATCCTGGAGAGGTATAAAAGATATAACCGACATGAAGGCAACTCTCCGATTTATGATCCAACAAAACCCTATTCAACATCAGCTACAAATATTCCGGATGGAGAAGATATTAATCGCGATTTTACACTTAATGAAATAGAAGAATATTATCAATACCGTATTGATATCGGAAGCGATAAAATGGTAGTAGGAAAAAACTTTGTTACTGATAGTGCAACAAGTTCTGTAACGTTAAAAAACGGATCAGTTTCTTTAGTAACTTGGTATCAGCTTAAAATTCCTGTTCGCGAATACCAGCAAAGAGTAGGTGAAATTATCGACTTTAAATCAATTCGATTTATGCGTGCTTACTTGCGAGGCTTTCAGGAAAATGTTGTTTTAAGGTTTGCCGCAATGAATTTGGTTCGTGCTGATTGGAGAAAATATTTGGGAAATCTTGAAGCAGGAAAAGAAAATAAACCTGCCGACCCTGACGACAATACAACATTTGTGGTATCAACTGTAAATATTGAAAAAAATGGAAGCCGTTCACCAATTGTTTATACAGTTCCTCCCGGCATTACACGTACTGTTGATTTCAGTTCTCCAACACCAATCAAACAAAACGAACAATCATTATCAGTTAGGGTTTGTAATTTAAAAGATGGAGATGCCCGAGCGGTATTTAAAAATACCAAAGTTGATTTACGTCAATACGGAACTTTGAGAATGTTTTTACATGCCGAAGGTGAACAACTAAAAGACGGAGAACTTACAGCATTTATCAGATTAGGAACAGATTTAACGGATAATTATTATGAGTATGAAATGCCGTTAAAGGTTACTCCTTCAAATCATAACGAACCTTCACAGGTATGGCCACTTGATAACGAAATGGCAATCACTCTCGAAGATTTCATCAACGCAAAAATTGCACGCACAAATGCAAATTATCCTTTTACCGTTCCTTTTGTATCTCATAACGGAAACAATAAATTTACCGTAATTGGATTACCGGATTTGAGTAATGTTAGGGTGATGATGTTAGGAATTCGAAACCCAAAAAGAATTCCCGGAGGATTAGATGACGGGCAAACTAAATGTGGTGAAATATGGTTTGATGAACTGCGGATGTGCGATTTTAATAATAAAGGAGGCTGGGCTGCTACAGGAAGAATACAAACTAAACTTGCTGATTTTGGAAACGTTCAGTTAACAGGAAGCATCACCTCAATAGGATTTGGTGGCATTGATCAAAAGCTGAATCAGAGGAGTATGAACGATCAATATGTTTACGACCTGCAATCAAGTTTTGAGTTAGGAAAATTTTTACCGAAGAAAAGCGGAATATCTGTTCCTATGTTTTTCTCTTATGGCAACACTTTGATACGTCCACTTTATGATCCGTTAAATCAGGATACAAAATTGCAAAAAGAACTTACGGAAATTACCGACCCTCTAAAACGAGAACGCATCAGCCAATCCTCCGATGATTTTACTTCACGGAGAGGTTTTAATTTTACAAACGTCAGAAAAAACAGAATTGGAAGTAAACGAAAAGCCCAGTTTTATGATATAGAGAATTTTTCGGCAACGTATTCTTTTGTTGAAACCTATAAACGAAATCAAACCATTGACTACTATATTTTACAAACTTATAAAGGGCAATTATTATACAGTTATAATTTTGTTTCAAAACCTTTTGAACCATTTAAAAATATTATCAAGGCAAAAAGTTTAGCCCTTATCAAAGATTTTAACGTAAACTATTTACCAACTTCTTGGGGTTTTAGAATGGAAACTGAAAGACGATATGGTGAATCAGATTATAGAAATAACGACAATTCATTAACTGTTATTCAACCTGTGTATGATAAAAATTTTACTCAAACGAGGTATTATGAATTTGGATACGCGATTACAAAAAATTTAAAGTTTGATTATAACTCAACAGCATTAGCTCGCGTTGATGAACCAATTGGAAAAGTAGATGGAACTACTCAACAGAAAAAAGATAGTATATGGAATAATTTCTGGAAAGGTGGCAGGATTACTCAATTTGATCAAACAGCAAAAATAAATTACAACGTGCCGATAAATAAAATTCCTTTTTTAGATTTTGTCGACCAATCAACATATAGTTATACTGCAAATTATCAATGGAAACAAGCTGCTCCGGCTGCCGATAGTTTGGGAAATAAGATAACCAACTCAAGAGTTCAAACAGCCAACCTCACATTTAATTTTATGAAGTTGTACAATAAAATCCCATACTTAAATCAAATAAATAATCCGGGATTAAAAATTACAAGAGTAAAAAAGAAAGATGATAAAAAAGTTACCGGAAAAGGAAAGCCAGCAGCAACTGATAATGCTACCGAAACTGTTGAGCCTCCCAAAAAACCACCTGCTCTTGTTTATACTTTAAAGGTTTTGATGATGCTGAAAAATATTTCACTTACAGGAAATCAAACTGAAGGAACAACCTTGCCGGGCTTTTCGGCAAAGCCAAATAATTTTGGAGAAAACAACGCACTTGGTGCTCCGGGTTTTGCTTTTATTTCGGGAATGCAGGATGACGATTTTAGAAATAAGGCGGCCCAAAATGGTTGGCTTTCTAACGATACAAGAGTCTCGGAATTTTACATGAAAGATTTGCGTCAACAAATTTCCGGAAAGGTTACCCTTGAACCAATTTCTGATTTTCGTATCGAACTAAATGTTTCCAAAAGTCAAACACTATCCAGTTCGGCTTTATTTAAATATGATTCATCAACACAAACACATCATGATGTAACGCCATTAACTGAAACAGGAACTTATTCTATTTCTTACAATGTTTTTCAAACAACATTTTCGCCCGAAAATTCAAGTGGTGTTTCCAATGTATTTCAACAATTTGAAAACAACCGAATAATTATTGCGAACCGATTAGCCGAACAAAATAAATCATCACGCCCATCACAGGGAATTGATGAAAATGGTTTTCCTGTTGGGTATAGTCGTAACTCTCAAGATGTTTTGATTCCTGCATTTCTTGCAGCATACAGTGGATCTGATGCAAATAATATTGGACTAACGGCTTTCCCGAAAATTCCTGTTCCCAATTGGAAAATTACTTATAACGGACTCTCGAAAATTGAGGCGATAAAAGAATTTGCTCCTAATATTTCTATCAGCAATATGTATACTTCAACATATAATGTTGGGAATTATGCGAGCACATGGGATACCACAGGTTCTCAAAGCAGCATCACAAAAGATTATACTCCGCAATATCAGATAAAATCATTTTCAATTGTAGAAAAGTGGGGGCCATTTATTGGAGTAGATATTACCTTTATAAAAAATATTACTACAACTTTTAAATACAATCGCGATAGAACATTGAACTTTAGTATGAGCAGTTTGCAAGTTACCGAGCAAGCTGGAAATGAATTTGTTTTCGGTGCTGGTTATCGAACAACAAAACTGGTACTGCCTTTTAATATCGGAGGAAGAAAAAGAGTGTTGAATAATGATATAAATTTCAGGTTAGATATTTCTATTCGTGATCAGGTAACTAAAGTGCGGAAACTTGATTTGCCATCTAATGATCCACTAAGCGGACAGAGTGTGTTTACCTTAAAACCAAATATTGATTATATGATTAATTCAAAGTTGATGTTGAGGATTTTTTATCAGCGTACATCAACAACACCATACACTTCAAATCAATATCAAACAATTATTCAAAGTGGAGGTTTCTCCATTCGATATACTATTCAATAAATTTTTTATGCAGTTAATCCATTCATTCTTCAATTATATTTGACACGTTAAATTCATTCATCATGAAAAAAATATTTTTACTTTTCACAGTCGCATTATTATTTGCATTCAACATAAAAATGGCAACACCCGAAATTCCAATTGGCGCTTATCCAAAAGCTAAAAAAGATCTAACAGTTGATCAGTATGCAGGAAAAAAAATTGCAGACCCTTACCGTTGGCTAGAAAACGACACAGCAAGCGATGTGCGAGAATGGGTAAAAGCTGAAAATAAAGTAACACATGATTACTTAAATCAGATTCCATTTCGAGACAAAATAAAAAGAAGGTTAACCGAAATTTGGAATTTCCCGAAATTCTCAGCTCCGTTTAAAGAAGGCGAATATTATTTCTTCTTTAAAAATGATGGATTACAAAATCAAAGTATTTTATATTATCAATTGGGATTGAAAGGAACGCCAAGTGTATTTATCGACCCCAATACATTATCAGCAGATGGAACAGTTTCATTAGCGAGTTATACTTTTTCAAAAGATCATAAATTATGTGCTGTTGGTACTGCTGCTTCGGGTAGCGATTGGAATGAGATTTATGTGATGGATGTTGCAACTAAAAAGAAATTAACCGATAAAATTAAATGGGTAAAATTTAGTGGAGCAACATGGCGTGGAAATGGTTTTTATTATAGCCGTTATGATGAGCCATCAAAAGGAAAAGAATTCAGCAATCAAAATAAATTCATGAAAATTTACTACCACGAAATTGGTAAATTACAAGTAGCTGATAAATTAATTTTTGAAGATAAAGCGCATCCCCTTCGATACTTCAATGCTTCGATTACAGAAGACGAAAGATTTTTATTAATTAATATTTCGGAAGGAACAACAGGAACTGAAGTTTTGGTTCAAGATCTTTCAAAAAATGAAAAAATCTTTAAAACATTATTCCCCGGATTTAAAAATAATTTTAATGTAATTGACAATAACGGAGATAAAATTTTTGCTGTAACCGATTTAGGTGCACCTCGATATCGATTGGTTGAAGTTGATCCAAATAATTCAGCTCCCAAAAATTGGAAAGATATTATTCCACAATCAAATGATCTATTGGAAAACGTTGGTACCGCTGGCGGGAAATTGTTTCCTGTTTTTTTGAAAGATGCCAGTTCGCGTGTGTTTCAATATGATTATAAAGGAAAAATGGAACACGAAATTATCCTTCCGGGAATAGGAACAGTAAGTGGAATTGGAGGAAAAAAAGAAGACAGAGAATTATTTTATTCTTACGTATCGTTTACTAATCCAGGTGAAATTTTTCATTATGATATCAACTCCGGAAAATCAGAAGTTTTTCGTAAATCGGAAGTGCGATTTAATGCTGATGAATTTGAAACAAAGCAAGTTTTTTATACCAGCAAAGACGGAACAAATATTCCTATGTTTATTATCCATAAAAGAGGTTTAGCTTTTGACGGAAATAATCCAACAATGTTATATGGTTATGGAGGATTTAATATTAGCATTACACCTTCATTCAGTGTTTCAAGAATGATGTTCTTGGAAAATGGAGGCGTGTATGCTATCGCTAATTTACGAGGAGGTGGAGAATATGGTGAAGATTGGCACCGTGCCGGTATGTTAGAAAAAAAGCAAACTGTATTTGATGATTTTATTGCTGCTGCCGAATATCTGATTAGCGCAAAATATACATCACCCGAAAAACTTGCAATCAATGGAGGAAGTAATGGTGGATTATTAGTTGGTGCATGTATCACACAACGTCCCGAATTATTTAAAGTAGCCATTCCACAAGTAGGAGTATTGGATATGTTACGTTATCATAAATTTACTATTGGTTGGGGATGGGCTGTTGAATATGGCACAAGCGACAGTGCCGAACAATTTGATTATTTGATAAAATATTCTCCATTGCACAATGTGATGGAAGGAATAAATTATCCTGCAACAATGATTATGACTGCAGATCATGATGACAGAGTTGTACCTGCTCATTCGTTTAAATTTGCTGCCGAATTACAATCAAAACAAAAACGTGATGGCAATCCAACAATCATTCGCATTGATAGTAAAGCCGGACATGGCGCAGGAAAACCAACAGCAAAATTAATTGAAGATGCCACCGATATGTGGAGTTTTGTATTATGGAATTTAGGTGTTGAAATGAAATAAAGTATTACCTGAAATTTGAGGATAATAGTTTAACCAAGGGTATTGTTTTTTATTAGTTAAGATTACTTGAATTGAATATTGTTTTCGGATTTTAATAGTTAAGCTTCAATAGTTCTATTTACAAAATCAAGCATAGGTTTCATGGCTTTGAAAACGTTGCTGCAATATTTCTCAAAATCTTTTTCAGATAATTTTTTCTCATCAAACTCATGCCACATTAAAAATTGTTTGTGTTTTAAAAATTCAATTGCAGGGTTATCTAGTTCATAACCTTTAGGCGGACGAACTAATTTATCTCCTCTCAACTCACCAAAATATTTTTTGAAATCTTTGTTGCTGATAATCTTTTTAAACTCATCAAAATTATAATCTATCTCTTGCCTGATAGCTGCAAGATGCTCGGGAGTTGGCGCGTAGCTTCCTCCTGCAATAAAACATTCGCCCGGTTGAATATGCAAGTAATAGCCGGCATAAGGCGAACTTTTGCCACCACGGTTAAAGGTTAGTCCGAAATTAGTTTTGTATGGAGATTTGTCTTTTGAAAAACGCATGTCACGGTTTATTCTAAACATGCATTGTTTGGCTTCAAGTCCTGCAATTCCTTCGTCAAACGAACGTAAATTTTTGATCATCCCCGTAACAAACAAAATGATCTCTTTGCGTAATTCATCGTATTCTTTTTTATTCTTATCAAACCATTCTTTGTTGTTGTTCTTTTTCAATTTCACTAAAAATTGAAGTGCATTTTTAAAATCCATGTATTTTGTTTTTACGTTAGTCAAAGTTATACAATTGATTATTTTTGCCAAGAAAATAAGAGTTTGTGTTTTTAGTTTGAGGTTTGAAGTGATTGATAATTCTATCTTACTTTATAACTCAATAACCAATAACCTATTCACTCATTAAACAATAACCATAAAATGTTCGATAGAGAAAGACCAAGTTTTGAAGATAGCAATAACGTTACTGTTCAGCGTTGTTTTTATGCGTATGAGTTTGCACGCGATTTTATACGTGATAAAGAAACTGCTGATATTGGCTGTGCCGATGGTTATGGTACAACTTATCTTGCCGATTATACCAAATCAACTGTTGGTGTTGATTACAGTGAAGTAACAATTGAGGATGCCAGAAAAAAACATGCTGCAAAAACTAACCTAACTTTTAAAGCAGGAAAAGTTCCACCAATTCCACTTGATGATAATAGTAAAGATGTTGTAACTGCATTTCAGTTTATCGAACATATTGAAGATCGTATTGGATTTATCAAAGATGTTTATAGAGTTTTAAAACCGGGTGGAGTATTTATTTGTACCACACCAAATATTAAAATGAGCATTGCACGAAATCCTTTTCATGTGCATGAATACACTTTTGATGAAATGAAAAAAGAGATCGCATCGGTATTCGAAAGTTTCGAGATTGAAGGTTTGCAAGGCAATGAGAAAGTAAATAATTATTACGAAGAGAATTCACGATGGGCAAAAAAAATATTGATGTTCGACCCACTAGGAATTCATAAAATGGTACCGGCTTCATGGCTTGTTAAACCCTATAATTTTTTAACATCGATGATGAGAAAAGATTTAAAGGAACAAAATAATGATACCTTAAATATCACTTCTAAAGATTTTTTTCTTACCAAAGATCGTTTGGATTTTACCTGGGATATTTTTGTGGTAGCACATAAAAAATAATTCTAAAAAAAATTAGCACAATGAAAAATTTTATCTGCCTGATATTTTTTCTACCATTTTTTGTTGATGCCCAAACATCTTATACTGAAGAGCAAAAAATCGACCATTTGATTGCTTATGTTAGTACTCTTAAAGATGCAATATTTATTCGCAATGGCAGCGAATACAAGCCTTTAGATGCAGCTAATCATTTGAAGGTGAAATATGATAAAGCTGGAGATAAAATAAAAACAGCAGAAGATTTTATTGAAAAAATCGCTTCAGTTTCTTCGATGTCGGGCGAGCCTTATAAAATTAAATTCAGCAACAGAAAAGTTTTTAATTGTGAGTTGATCTTAAAAATCGAGTTAAAAAAATTAATCGAAGGCAAGGTTAAATTGTTAGAATAAGCAATTGCTTTTTGCTATTTAAAGTTCAATGGAAAAATAAGTTTTACCGACAAATTTCTTCCCATATTATAAATTCCACTTCTTCCGCTATTGTTGTTTGGGTATGGCTCAAGATATTTTAATCTGCTCATGTTTGATTGATAGGCAACATCTGAAATATTATTACAAAGCACATTTATTTTGCAAAATACTTTTCCTTTTTTGCTTGTGATGTCGCAACCAAATCCTGCATTGAATAAAGTATATCCGGGTGTTATGGTTTCGGTGTTGTATGCTAAAAATGCACAATCCTGAGAGGCGAAATATTCCATTTCAACTTTCACAAACAACGATGAAACATAAGTAAATTTTTTTCTGATATCTGCCCGCAATTCTGAGCGAGTATGAAGTGGTGGAATTAAAGGAAGAAATTTTGAGCTGTCATTATTTGCACCTTTATTTATCGCATATAAAATAGAAATGGAATTCTCGAAATGCAGCCAATCTAAAGGATGCGGATGGATATCAATATTAGCTTCTCCTCCAAAAATATTGGCATTAGCCTGTTGAAATTGAAAGGTTTGATTTCCGGAAACAACTACAGAATCCTGAGCTTTACTGTTTGTTAATTTTTGATTGAAAATATAATTACTGATATCGTTGTTAAAAATTTCGAGTCCTCCCGAAACATGTTTTGATGAAAACAATATTCCAATATCTTCTTGTAAACTAAACTCAGGAATAAAATTCGGGTTACCTAATTGATAAATCGTTGTTCCGGGATGTACCCCATTTGCCGAAATTTCTGAAACATTTGGAGCTCTAAATCCTCTTCCGACATTTGCTTTAATAATAATATTTTCATTGATACTATAAGTTGCTCCAATACTTCCCGATGCGCCAGTAAAGGTGTGTGAAGATTTTGTAAAATGTTGGGTTGCGCCATTAGTATCAGTTGTAATCATTTCAAATCCCGTTTGCGAATTTGTTGTGGTATATAAATTATCGTTGTTAAAAAAGCGAACATCATATCGTGCGCCTGCACTTACATCCAATTTTTTAATTGTTTTTTTTACGAATAAAAACGGACCAATATCAAATTGAGAATAATCAGGAATAATAAAGTTAGTTCCTTTGTTAATGTTTAACTGATACATTCCATTAACACCCACAGTTGTTTCCCAACCTTTTATTTCGGGTAAATAATATTTTGCATCATAAGTGACAGTTTTTAAATTCAGGTAAAGGCCTGCTATATCAGGATTTTCGGGGTGACTAAATTCTCTTCTTACATTTTCCTGATAGCCTAAATTAACAGCGAGTTTATTTTTTCCGATGATAAAATTATTTGCGAGATAGATTCTGAAATGTTGAATATGCTGATGTAATGTAGGGATTTGATAAGAACTTAAATCTGATTTTGAAACAATAGGTCGATAAGTATCTGCTTCTGTAATTTGTTTTGTGAATGCACGAGTAATTGAATCACGGCTGCCATCTGGAATGCTTTGCACGTCATCATAAACCGAAAAGTTTAAATGCGAATATCCCCATTGCCTTGTTATTCCTATCATTCCACTTGCATCATATTCATTAAATGCTGTTCCGTAAACCCTGCCATCAATTGCATTTTGATAATTTGAAGCTTCTTTGTGCGAAATTCTTCCGCTCCATATAAAACCATTATTGTTTCCGGCAAGTGCTGCCGATAAACCAATTAAGCCATTATTACTTTGATAGTTTGAAAGAATGCTTCCTTTTAAAGTTCCACTTGGCAATGGATTAGTGGGAAGTAAATTTACTACTCCGGCTAAAGCATCTGAGCCATATATTAAACTTGCCGGACCTTTTACCACTTCAATTTTATCGATAGCATATTCATCTATCTCCACACCATGTTCATCTCCCCATTGATTTCCTTCTTGTCGCTGACCATCATATAAAGTTAAAATTCTATTGTATCCCAAGCCACGAATAAAAGGTTTTGAAATATTCGGTCCAGAAGTTACTGCACTCGCACCCGGTAATTTTGATAGGGCGTCAATTATATTTGTACTGATAGTTTGATCCAATTGTTTTCTGTCGAGGGTAACAATTGAAACCGGATTACGTTTAATATCCGATGCTCGCGAAGCACCTGTTACAACAATTTCGTGTAACTCGGCAATGCTTGCTTCAAGTTCGATATCAAGAGTTGTATTTCCATTTACATTAACCAAAACAACTTTGCTTTTATAGGAAGTGTAATTTACTTCCACTAAAAATTTTCCTATAGGCAAACGGTCGATATGATATGATCCATCTATTGCAGCAGCAGCTCCGGTTTTTAAATCGTGAATATATATTACGGCACCAATTAGCGGTTCCTTAGTTTTGTTGTCAATAATTTTCCCTGATAAACTACCTGCCTGCCTTGTTGCCTGACCTTGTTTGGCAGGGAGGTTTTGTGATTTGCCGATGATAAAAGCCAGCAGAAAACAAATAAATATAAATGTTTTTTTCATGAATGAAATATTAATTGAGTAGACCTTGAATTTAAAATTAGCAACTTTATTTGGAATAAAGTCAACCAATCATTCAGTCAACTTTATTAACCAATAAACATTTTTGAAGGAGGGCCTTTATTACTAATTATTTTTGCAGCAAGAGTGGCTTCTTGTGCAATGTAAATTTGATGTTCATTAATTTGAGATGAAATCATTTTGCAAGAAAACATAGGAAGCGAATCAAACGTTTTTTCAAAATGAAACTGGCAAGTAAAGCACTTTTCTAATGGGGCATTGATATGATGTTCGTGTCCACATAAAACAGGATTATCGCCAGCACAAAAGTTTTTATCGATTTCACAGAAATGATTTTTTTGGTGAGAAGCTATAGCAAAATTATGCTCATCAATTTGGTGCTGATGAAATGCATTGAACGGCAAAAAGGTAATGAAGAAAATTGCCGTTAACAGTATTGCGATATGGTGAGAATGTTTTTTAATTGTCGTTCAATAACTAACAGACAAACTTATGGTAAAGTTTTTCTGAATCAAATAAATGGAGAGTAAAATAAAAACGCATAAAAAAACCCGAAGCAGTTGGCCTCGGGTTTTGAATAAGGATAAAGAAATAATTATTTCTTCTTTTCTTCTTTAGCAGGTGCAGCCTTAGCAGGTGCTCCTTTTGATGCAGCAGGTGAAGCTTTAGCTTCTTCAGCAACCGCTCTTGTAACCTTAACGCTTACAACTGGGTTGTTTGGAGAATCAAGCAATACCATATTGCTTACTTTCACTTCACCAACTTTAATAACACCTCCGATATTTAATTCATCGATGTTTATTTCGATAGAATCAGGAAGGTTAGGAGGTAAACATCTAACTAAAAGTTTTTTAGATTTTAATGCAAGTTTACCACCCGCACGAACCCCAACAGAGTTACCTGTAAGTTTAACAGGAATCAACATTTCAACTTCTTTGTCGTCTTGAATTTCAAGAAAATCGGCATGAAGGATTGAGTCGTTAACGGGGTGGAACTGGATGTCTTTTAAGATGGCACGATAAATCTTTCCATCGATGTCCAGTTTTACTTTGTAAGCATTCGGAGTATAAACTAAAAGTTTAAAATCTGCAGAATACATTGAAAAATGGATGTGCTCATTTGGGCCGTACATAACGCATGGCACTTTACCCTCGTTTCGAAGAAGTTTAGTTGATACTTTTCCAACTCCGTCCCGCAAGTAACCGAACATGGCAACTGATTTCATTTTGTTTTTTTGTTTTTGTTTTTAAAATTCAGATACATCCGTGGCATCCTCCCTTTAAGTTATACTTTAGTTTTATACGGATTTTAATTTGTTGTTTTATTTTCGCTTACATTAAATAGAGAGCTGATAGAAGCAAACTCAGTTACATTTTTTATTGCATTAGCAAAAAGTGTTGAAACGGATAATACTTTAATCTTACTGCATTCTCTTCTCAAAGGAATGGTATCGCAAACTACTAATTCGTCAATTACAGATGCTTCAATGGTTTCGTATGCCTTACCCGAAAGAACAGGATGAGTACACATTGCACGTACACTTAATGCTCCTTTTTCTTTTAGCATTTGTGCCGACTTCACTAAAGTGTTACCTGTATCAATAATATCGTCAATTAAGATCACATCTTTTCCTGAAACATCACCGATCAAAGTCATCGAAGCAATTTCATTTGCACGTTTTCTTTCTTTATCAACGATTACCATATCTAAATTTAAAGCTCTGGCAAAATTTCTGGTTCTGTTTGAAGAACCCATATCAGGTGAAGCTAAAATTAAATTGGTTTCTTTTAAATCGCGGATATAAGGAATGAATACTACCGATGAATCTAAGTGGTCAACAGGCACTTCAAAAAATCCTTGTATTTGTGGAGCGTGTAAATCCATTGTCATTACACGGCTTGCACCAACAGCTTTAAGCATATCGGCCACAACTTTTGAACCTATAGAAACACGAGGTCTGTCTTTTCTATCCTGACGAGCCATTCCAAAATAAGGAATCACTGCCGTGATATAATGTGCTGAAGCGCGTTTTGCTGCATCTATCATCAGCAACAGTTCCATTAAATTATCTGCATTTGGAAAAGTTGACTGAATAAAAAACACATCGCAACCTCTTACCGACTCGTTAATGCTTGGTTGGATTTCGCCATCGCTAAATTGCGAAACGGTTAAATCACCAAGTGGCTGGCCAAAGTCGGCAGCAATTTTTTCCGCTAAGTAGCGGGAGTTTCTACCAGAAAAAAGTTTAACCTCGTTATGTGGTGACATTTTTTTGAAATGATAATTGTACAATTTTAAAAATTGCCGGACTACAATCGACCGGCAATTCTATTAATTTGTTGTCCGACTAGGGCTCGAACCTAGACTTTTCTGGACCAAAACCAGATGTGTTGCCAGTTACACCATCGGACAAAATGGGCTGCCCGAATATTTTTTCGGACGGGGATGCAAATGTATGATTTGGTTGAAATAATACAAACTGCTTTTTAAGAAAAATAAAAGGAGAAATTAAATGGGTTTTAAATCGCTTAAAATGCACTTAAACAACTTACTGTCAAGCGAGTAATTTTTTTTGTTATGATTTAAAACTGATGTCTTTGATGTTTAGCTGAAGATTTACGTGTCCGTTAAAATGATTTTCTTCGATGGTATAACACATATCAAACGAGATTCCTTGAGCAACTTTTTCATAATGTTCGCCAAGTCCAAAACCGATGGCTTTAAAAATTCGGCCACCATCTTCTTGAGTGATGCTCATTTTAAGGTGATTATTTCCCACAATCATCACATCGCCAACTTCCCAAACATTTTTGCTCATGAAAATAGGATTTTGGTTGCCTGGCCCAAATGGTGAAAATTGCTTGAGTACACTAAAAAATTTTGGAGTGATGGCACGTAAAAGAATTTCTTCGTCAAATTCAATTTCGGGAGTAAGGCTTCGTTCAACAATATTTTTTGAAACAACGCTTTCAAATTTATCGGCAAAAAGTTTAACGTTATCAAGCTGCATGGTTAGTCCTGCGGCATGTGTATGGCCACCGTATTGTTCAAGCAGATCGGCACATTCTTCAATGGCACTATATAAATCAAAACCTTCAACTGAGCGAGCAGAACCTGTTGCCAATCCGTTTGATTCGGTAAGAACAATTGTTGGTCTGTGAAATTTTTCGATTAACCTTGATGCAACAATTCCAATTACACCTTTATGCCATTCATTATGAAACAGTACTGTTGATTTGCGTTCGTGAAATGTGCTGTCACGTTCAATCATTTCAAAAGCTTTTTCGGTAATGTCTTTATCAAAATTCCTACGGTCGCTATTGTGTTGATTAACCAACTCGGCAATGGCTTTTGTTTTTTCATAATCCTTTGAAATCATCAACCTCACCGAATCTTTTGCATCTGCAATTCTTCCGGCTGCATTAATTCTCGGACCAATAAAAAAAACCACATCGCTGATTGATAATTCAGGTTTGATAGCATAAGCTTCAAGCAAAGCACGAAGGCCGTTGTTTGGATTTTTCTTCAACTTCACTAACCCAAAATGAGCGATCACTCTATTTTCATCTTCAATAGGAACCAAATCGGATGCAATACTGATGGCTGCAAGATCCATAAATTGTTCAACAGCTTTAAAATCGATTTTATGTTTGATGCTATAAGCATGTATCAGTTTTAAACCAATGCCGCATCCGGATAATTCTTTGAATGGATATATACAATCCTTTTGCTTGGGATTTAAAATAGCTACAGCTGCCGGAATTTCATCACCCGGTAAGTGGTGATCACAAATTATGAAATCAATATTTTTTTCGTTTGCATAAGCAATTTTATCCACTGCTTTTATTCCGCAATCTAAAGCGATGATGAGAGAGAAATTATTTTCGGAAGCCCAATCAATTCCTTTTAAAGAAATTCCATACCCTTCGCTATAACGATCCGGAATATAAAAATCCATGTTGGGATAACGCTCGGCAAAAAAAGCGTAAACTGTTGCTACTGCTGTAGTGCCATCAACATCATAATCTCCGTATACTAAAATTTTCTCATTGTTGGCAATGGCTTTGTCGATTCTTGTTAAGGCAATGTCCATTCCCTTCATAATAAACGGATCATGCAAATCGGCATATTGTGGTCGGAAAAATTTTCGGCCACACTCAAAAGTTTTTAATCCGCGTTGAGCCAATACACCGGACAAAATCCTATTGATATTCAGTGCTGCTGAAAGTTTTTCAACAATTTCTGAATTCGGTTCGGGTTTATGTATCCAACGTTTGGTCATATGCGGTAAATGCGAATTTATTAAATATCATCAAACAGCGAGCATTTATTTTTTAAATTGTTGAAAGGGTATCTTTTAAAAATGGAGATTGATTTCTACTTCTATTAAAACCTGTTTATGTTTGCTGCATGTTCAACCTCCTTTGTATAGAAACCGCTACTGAAATTTGTTCTGTTGCTTTATTGCAAGATGACAAATTGATTGCGCTTCGAGAAAATCACGAAGGCAATGCTCATGCTTCGCAAATAACTTTATTGATTGAAGCTGTGATGAAAGACGCCAACATTGAATTAAAAAACTTGGATGCTATTGCTGTAAGTAAAGGTCCGGGAAGTTATACCGGATTACGTGTTGGAGTGAGCACGGCTAAAGGGTTGTGTTATGCTTTAGATATTCCATTGATTGCAATTAATACTTTAGAATCTCTAGCTCACGAAATAATTAAAAATAATAATATTCAAAAGGCAAATTTTTGTGCGATGTTGGATGCCAGAAGAATGGAAGTGTATTGTGCGGTGTTCGATAATCAGATGAATAGCATAAAAAAAACTGAAGCAAAAATAATTGATGAAAATTCTTTTGCTGATTTGCTTGAAATTTCGAAAGTGTATTTTTTCGGAAACGGAAGTGTTAAATGCAAAAATATTTTCACTCACCCAAATGCGAAATTTATTGACGACATAAAATGTTCTGCAATAAATATGAACGGCATTGCACAAAAATTATTTCTCGAAAAGCAATTTGAAGATGTCGCCTATTTCGAACCATTTTACTTAAAAGACTTTGTTGGAACTATACCAAATAAAAAATAGATGTTGCTTTAATTTTTGTTTTATCGTTAAATCATTTCAATAATTTATAACCCATGTTTATTCAACAACTTTATACCAACTGTTTAGCGCAAGCTGCCTATTACATCGAATCAGATGGCGAAGCAGCTATCATCGATCCATTGCGCGATTATCATGAATATATTGAGTTGGCTCAATCACGAAAGGCTACAATCAAATATATTTTTGAAACACATTTTCATGCCGATTTTGTTAGCGGTCATATTGATCTTGGAAAAAAAACAGCAGCAACAATAGTATTCGGACCAACGGCTCAACCAGGTTACAAATCTCATATTGCAATAGATGATGAAGAGTTTTCTGTAGGAAAAATAAAAATAAAATTATTGCATACACCCGGTCATACACCCGAATCAAGTTGTTATTTATTGAAAGATGAAAATGGTAAAGACCACGCACTTTTTACTGGTGATACTTTATTTGTTGGTGATGTTGGTAGACCGGATTTGTTGGACGGCTTGATGAGTAAAGAAACATTAGCGGGAATGTTATACGACTCATTGCATAACAAAATAATGAAGCTTGCAGATGATGTAATTGTATATCCGGCACATGGAGCAGGAAGTGCTTGCGGGAAAAATATTGGCAAAGAAACCTTCTCTACAATTGGAGAACAGAAGCACAGAAATTATGCTTTGCAACAAATGAGCAAAGAACAATTTATTGTAAAAGTTACCGATGGCATATTGCCTGCACCAGCATATTTTTTTAAAGATGTTGCTTTAAATAAACTAGGATATTTACCAATTGATGAGTTAATGGAAAAAGGAATGAAAGCCCTTTCGGTTAATGAATTTGAAGAAGCATTAAAAAAAGATGCAACAATTATTGATACCCGAATTTGTGATGTTTTTGAAAACGGATTTATTTCTAAATCAATAAATTTTGGATTGAACGGACAGTATGCAATATGGGCTGCAACTATTCTTGATATTTCTAAACCGGTAATTATTGTTTCAGAAATCGGAAAAGAAAAGGAAAGTATCGAACGATTGGCACGTGTTGGTTTTGATAATATTCTCGGATTTTTGGATGGAGGTTTTGAAGCATGGAGAAATGCCAACAAACGTTTTGATATGGTAATTTCGATCGATGATGAAGAATTTGAATTGGATGCAAAACATACTGAAACAACTATTCTTGATGTTAGAAAATGCAGTGAGTTTAATGACGAGCATTTATCAAAAGCAGTAAATTTTCCTTTAGATAATTTGAAGAATGATTTCTCAAAACTTGATCCCGAAAAAGAATATTTAGTTCATTGCGCAGGTGGTTATCGATCAATGATTGCAACTTCGTTTTTAAGGTCGAAAGGATTTTTGAGAGTAAAAAATGTATGGGGAGGTTTTGATAAAATTAAAACTTTGAAACTGCCAATTACCAAAGCAAAAAGTGCGGTGGAGTTGAATTAGTTTATAATCTAATCGCAAAGCATTTGATTATTTTTTAGATGTCTTCCGTGGTACGACCATATACAAAAATTAAATCCACCAAAAAATTTCAGGACGCTCCTATGGAGCTAAGTTTTTTCCTTTCATGAATGTTACAAACAGGCAGCTCCTCCGGAGCAGGATACATAGAGGTGCTTTGTGTATCAAACATGAGCTCCAGAGGAGCAACCTGTTTGTAGAAAATGAATAATATGGATAAATTAGCTCCATAGGAGCGACCCGTTTATGGATGGCAAAAAAAATATTTACCAGACATCCAATTAAAATTATCAATAATCTATTTCCACAGAATCTTCCTTTCATAAACAAACAATTGATTTATAATTTCCAGGGCGCTCCTACGGAGCTAAGTTTTTTCCTATTACAATTGCTACAAACAGGTTACTCCTACGGAGCATCTGTAAAGGAAATAAATGAATTAACGCCAACGATTTTAATAACCAGAAAAATTATAGCTCCATAGGAG
>Ga0194047_10000892_pt1 | contig 18988 bp, 11 predicted proteins | sample JunL225m_MetaG_2_FD_160070 | JGI IMG/M metagenome (GOLD analysis project Ga0194047, IMG submission 160070) | Anoxic zone freshwater microbial communities from boreal shield lake in IISD Experimental Lakes Area, Ontario, Canada - Jun2016-L221-5m | ecosystem: Environmental > Aquatic > Freshwater... | reverse complement strand
TACTACCACCGTTGTTTCAGGTAGCCTGATAACTTTAAGTTGGGGAGATGTCAGTGGGGAAACAGGCTACAAAATAGAGCGTAAAGTGGGCACAGGTGGACCTTACAGCCAAATTGGCACAACCGGGGCAAATGTCATTACTTTCAACGATACGAATGGCTTGTTCCCTGCCATCGTCTATTACTACCGGGTGCGTTCATACAATGCCTCTGGAAATTCCGCTTACTCTAACGAGGCATCCGCAATCACTCCGGGTACAGCCGTATCTGTAACCACTGGAGCGGAACTGTTAAATACTCTCCTTAACGTGCCATCTGGAGGGCTTACTATAAATCTGCCTTCAACCATCACCCTCACAGGACCTCTAACAATACCTTCGGGCGTATTCATCAATGGGGGAAATTGCGGTAGCGGCGCTAAAACAATGAACACCGCAGGGTACGATGTGCAAATGAGAGGTGGCGCGTTGCTGTCAAATCTGAACATAACGGGCGGGAGGCTGAAAATAACAGGTGGTGTAGGTAATAATCCAGTTACAGCCATCTGCACGGTTGTTAAAAAAGCCTAAAACAGGGGCGAGAAATCGCCCCCCTTATCCTCATATTCATTCTCTATACCGTAGGAGTAGAAGCGATGCGAAAAAATATTCTTGGTCTTTTTATCAGGCTTAGTGAGCGTTCTAGAAAGATTATTTCCCCAATCCGCGTATTGCTGCTGCTGGCATTTTTACTTCTTGCCGGCACAGGTCTTTCTAATAGCCTAAGCGCGAGTGCAACCGGGACGGTAACTCCTAGCACAACCGGGAATAAACCGACTCCTACTCCTGTAAAAAAAGCCTCTCAGAAAACTACTTCTAGCATTGGAGGTGGCGCTTGGGGATGGCAAGACTCTTTTGCCACAAAGGTGACCCGTCTTAATGGCATCAGTTGCCCCAGCGAAACTAGCTGCTATGCCGTGGGTAATGATGGCGTAGTATTGTACCCCACCAAAAATGGGGGTACTTGGTCAACTAAATCCTCTTCGTCTAATACCCTGAACGGCATTAGTTGTCCTGCTGCTAACATTTGCTATGCAGTGGGAGTTTCTGGCACAATAGAAGTTACCACCGATAGCGGAAAGACATGGGATGTTCTAACTTCTGGCATAGCATCTGACCTAAACAGCATTAGTTGTCCTGCTGCTAACATTTGCTATGCAGTGGGAGCTTCAGGCACAATAGAAGCCACCACCGATAGCGGAAAGACATGGGATGTTCTAACCTCTGGCATAGCATCTGACCTAAACAGCATCAGTTGCCCCAATTCTAACACCTGTTTTGCAGTGGGAGCTTCAGGCACAATAGTGGCTTCCAGTAACAAAGGAGTCAACTGGACAGTCCAAACTTCAGGCACACCTAACAATCTTAACAGCATCAGTTGCCCTAATGCTACCGCTTGTTTTGCTTTCGGGAGTGCTGGCACAATAGTGGCTACCAGCAATGGGACTAATATTTGGGCTATCCAAAACTCTGGCATAGCAACTGACCTGTTCGGCATCAGTTGCCCTAATGCTAACGTCTGCTTTGGGGTGGGATGGGGTGGCACAATAATGTCCACTACCAATAGTGGAGCCAATTGGAATGCGCGTACCTCTATTACTGGTAACGGACAAGGAATCAGTTGCACCAGCACCCTTGCTTGCTCTACCGCACTAAGTAATCCTGGCACAATATGGGCTACAAGCGATAGTGGAGTAAGTTGGACTGAAAAACCCACGTTCAATAATACCGGACTGAACCACATCAGTTGCCCCAGCGAAACCACCTGCTTTGCAGTGGGGTATTTTGGTACAATATTAGCCACCACCGATGGAAATACTTGGTTTCCCCAATCATCCGGTACAGAGGGTCGTCTTTGGGGAATCGAATGCCCCAGCGAAACCACCTGTATTGCTGTAGGGGATGAAGGCACTCTAGAGACTACCATTGATGGAGGAACCACATGGATTACCCGAACAGCCGACACTGCTAACAACCTGAGTGCCATTAGTTGCCCCAGCGAAACCACCTGTTTTGCCGTGGGGAATTTATATGATACGAATAGCAAGTCTTTTAAAGGCGTAATAGTTGAAACCACCAATGTTGGGGTAACTTGGACTGCCAAATACACCACGGCTTTAAACCAGCAGCTAACCGGTATCAGTTGTCCTGATGCTCTCACTTGCTTTGTCGTTAATACGAAGGGAGCCATCATAGTCACTAAAAATGGGGGTAACACTTGGGGGGTCCGAAGCTTCAATCCTTCTTATTACTTAAATGGAATAACTTGCCCCACTGTCACCACCTGCTATGCCGTGGGTAATGCTGGCGTAATATTGGCAACTACCAATGGAGGTTATACTTGGTTCGAAACCTCTGTCGGTACTTTTACTACCCCGTCCGGTAGTAGTTCTACTACCAGCTTATTAGACATCAGTTGTCGCACAGCGCTCATCTGCTATGCTGTGGGTACTACCTGGCCTAATGCTTTTGGAGTTTCCATATCAATAGTGGCTACTATCAATGGTGGGGAAACTTGGGTCACTCAGGACTCCGGCACTATTACCTATTTGGGGAGCGTCAGTTGTCCTACCGACAGCGTTTGTTTTGCTGTGGCCGCTGTGGGCGGTGCAGGTGTGGCTAAATCTTTTGTGCCATCTTCCCCCTCTTTGGTTATTACTACCCAACCCGGATCTTCTACTATCGGAGGCTTGCTTAATCCACAACCTGTAGTTAAAGCAACAAAAGCTGATGGAGTTACTACAGATACCACCTACACCGGATCTATCGCGGTGACGCTCTCTGGCGGCGCCTCCGGCGCAGTATTAGGTGGAACTAAAACGGTTAAAGCTGTGAATGGGGTAGCCACTTTCACCGACCTTTCCGTGAACCTAGCCGGGGCGGGTTATGGGCTGACTTTCACCGGCGACAATCTAATTTCAGTCAATAGTGAGCCTTTTTATGTGGCAGGTCCTGTAGTAAAACTAGCTTTCACTACTCAACCTAGAAATTCCAATGCTGGGCTGCCTTTCCCTAAACAAGTTGTGGTGCAGGCACAAGATTCCAGCGATTATCCAAATACCTCTTTTACAGGGTCTATCACGCTGACGCTCTCTGGGGGCGCTACCGACGCATACTTGAACGGCACAACCACCGTTACCGCCATCAATGGAGTAGCTAGTTTTACCGACCTCTCTATTGATAAAGTCGGTAAAGGTTACATATTGACTGCGAGCAACAGTAACCTTACATCTGCCGTCAGTTCAAGCTTTAATATAATACCGGTAGATATAGACACAGGTGGAAACATCTGGGTTCCTCAATTTACTGAACAAAATACCACCATGTACGGTATTAGTTGCCCCAGTGAAACCACCTGTTTTGCTATGGGGTGGAATTCTGGTGGTGGAATACATTTTGACACCACAATGCTGTACACTAACGATGGTGGGAATACTTGGATTACCAATTCTGTAAATGCTCCATCAATGTATGCTATCAGTTGTCCCAACGCTACTACCTGCTTTGCCGTGAGTAGTCTTGGAACAATCGTAGCTACCATTGATGGAGGAACCACATGGACTACCCGAACAGCCGACACTGCTAACAACCTGCGTGCCATTAGTTGCCCAAGCGTCACTACTTGCTATGCCGTGGGTGATAGCAGATACATGGGCAGCGATGATAGGAGAGGCACAATAGTGTCCACAACTGATGGCGGAGATACTTGGACTAGCAAATCCATCGACACAGCTATGTGGCTGCGTGACATTAGTTGCCCAAGCGCAACCACTTGCTTTGCGGCGGGACGAAGCTCTTATGATTTTTATTCTGGCGCGATAGTGTCCACCACTGATGGGGGAACCACATGGGCAACTCGAATTTCTGTTAATACCAACGATGGTCTTGCCGGCATCAGTTGCCCAAGCGCAACCACTTGCTTTGCGGCGGGTAGTATAGGATACAATGGCACAATAGTGTCCACAACTGATGGGGGAATCACATGGACTGACCAAATTTTAGATACTAATACCGGGCTGCGTGACATTAGTTGTCCCAATGTGCTTACCTGCTTCTCCGTTGGGAATGGAGGCACAATAGTGTCCACCTGGACTACCCAATACTCATATAATACTGGCGATCTTTACGGCATTAGTTGCCCATCCGTCACCGTTTGTTTTGCTACAGGGGTGGGAGGGATAGTGGCTACCAATTCTTTAACTTTTCTGTCTTTTGAAACTCAACCCGGTTCTTCTGTTGCCAGAGGTCTGCTTAACCCGCAACTTGGTTCTTCTGTTGCCGGAGGTCTGCTTAACCCGCAACCAGTAGTTAAAGTAAAAAATCCAGATGGCATTACTACTAATACTACCTATACTGGTACTCTCACGGTGACGCTCTCAGGTGGAGCCTCCGGCGCAGTATTGGGTGGAACTAAAACGGTAAAAGCTGTGAACGGGGTAGCCACTTTCACCGACCTTTCCGTGAACCTAGCCGGGACTGGCTATACCCTAACTACTTCCTCTGAATTGATCGGTGGTGGGGTGAGCAGCAGCACTTTTAATGTTGCAGCAGGCGCAACCAAACTGGCTTTCACCGTGCAACCGATAACAGCCCTTGCCGGGGCAGCTTTTGCTCAGAATCCTATAGTAACTGTACAGGATGCCAATGGTAACACTGCTACTTTCTTCTCAGGCTCTGTAACCCTCACGCTCTCAGGTGGAGCCTCCGGCGCAGTATTGGGTGGAACTAAAACGGTAAAAGCTGTGAACGGGGTAGCCACTTTCACCGACCTTTCCGTGAACCTAGCTGGAACTGGCTATATCCTAACAGCCGCTGCCACTGGTCTGACCGGGGATAGCAGCAGTGCCTTTGAGGTAGTTGCAGGATGCTCAGTACAAGCCCTCAAATTCGCGGTTAGTAGTGGCGGCACGCTCGACTTCGCGTGCGCCGCTGATACCACCATCACCCTAACGGAGGCACTGCCCAGCATTTCCAAAGACCTAACCCTGACTAATACAGGGTCGGGTAAAGTGACAATTAGTGGGGCAAGTACGTACCAGCTTTTCTCCGTCAACTCTGGCAAAAAACTATACTTAAATAACCTCACTTTTGTGGAGGGTGCAGCTTCTAAAGGCGGGGTGATTTACAATAATAACGGGACGGTAGCGATTACCAACTCCACCTTTTCCAACAACTCTGCTACCATAGACGGAGGGGCGATTTACAACAATAGCGGCACTGTGACGGTGAACAACAGCACTTTCTCCGGCAATTCAGCCACCAATGGCAAGGGCGGCGCCATTTACAATAATAACGGGACGTTAGCGGTGAGCAACAGCACCTTCTCCGGCAATTCAGCCACCACCGGAGGCGCAATTCATAACAGCAATTCGGTAACACTGAAAAACACGCTGATAAACGGTTCTAACAATTGCAGCGGAACTATTACCGATGGTGGCTACAACCTAGACAGCGGTAACACCTGCGGTTTCAATGCCGGCAGCAGCAAGACCAACACCGACCCGAAGCTTGCTACATTGGCGAATAATGGTGGTCCCACCCAGACTCTTAAATTACTGGTGGACAGTCCTGCGATTGGAGCGGGTAGTTGTAGCGTTGGCACTACCGACCAACGTGGCTTTCCACGCCTAAGCCCTTGCTCTATCGGGGCGGTGGACAATCGACCTGTTATACAGGTTAGCGCAAATAGCGAGGCTGACTTTCGCGCTTCGGTGTCTAATGCTGCGCCTGGCACGGTATTGGTTTTTAATTCTACCGGGACACTTACCCTTACTCAACCTATCGTCATCAGCAGTGATTTGATTCTTGATGGAACCGGACAGCAAATAACTCTCAACGGTGGTGTTGCAGGACAGGCTTTACAGGTAAACAATAACGGTAGTTTAACTTTGTCCAGACTGACGATAATAGGTGGTAGTTCCACTCAAGGTAGCGCTATCTACAACAATAACGGTAAAGTAACACTAGATAGCTGCACTATCCAAGGCAGCGTGTATAGCGGTGGAAGTCCAATCATTTTCAAAAACACCAATATAAAAGCAGGCAACTGATTACCAAGATTGGTAATAACGGTCTAAACCCTGAATAGAGAAAGGACATGGAGGAAACGGCAAGAACCCTGTAAAGTGCAAAGCGATGTCAGAAAGAAGGAAAAAGGACTACCCTCTCAAATTGGCGGGAACAGCAGTGCGGGTGAGAGCGGGAACAGGTTCACGCGGTTGCCATCGTAGCGCACCACCTCAGCCAGCGTGTGCCTGATAGCGGGATGGGATTGGGTAATCCGGTGAACATAGGTGTGAAAAAACCAGTGGGGAGTCAATATTTACACCTAAAGCTTACTTTTCCCCAAGGGGTTTTGCCGAAACGGGCTTTGTACACCTTCAAAACGGAGGCAGCGTCTTTGCGGTAATCTTCGGCATACATGGAATTGCCTGCCATCCCGCAGAAGCGGTAGTACAGCTTGCCAAGCTCAACCTGACCTACCACCATCAGGTCTAACCACTTACCTTGCTCGGTTTCCATACAAACGCTTTCTTCGATTTCGCTAAGCTCGCCGTTGGCAAGGCGGTACAGTGTTTGGGCTGGCTCACCGTTTCGGCTTAGAGCGGCGAGGCTATATACTTCGTCATAGTCCTGCGCTTTGGCGTTCAGGGCAGCAATGGCGTTCAAGGCTTCATCCAAGCTGTAAGCGTTTTGGCTTACCAGAGTCGCCTTGTTTCCGTTCCAGTTGTATATGTAGTGTGCCATAGCTTTGTCTCCTTAGCGTGCAGATAACATTTAATCTCTTACTACTTAATTATATCCCCCAAACGCCAGTCTTGGGAACTCCAGCAAATGGTATTGACTGGAGTGAATATTCCTCCCAATAACCTAATTCCTCTATTCCAACCCAAATCTCTTATGCCATTTAGAGACATTCTAAGCCACCTAGAATGCCTCCTATATCCCATCCCACTCCTGCCTAACAACGCCCTAATAGTTAGTCAGGCGTAAACATTCACCCCAGTCAATATCTTTAGCTGGGGTTTCCAAAGCTGGTCTAGTACGCGATAGGTGCAAATTGTTGAACTTGAGAGGAGGTGCAATAATTGCTGAGAGGCACTGCTTTTATGCTGTGAAAACCCCCGCTATTAAAAGGTGAGAATATTTTGCTCTGAAAAATGGGGGTGTTTCGCCTAAAAAAGGGTTCTCCCTCACTTGACGTGAAAAAGGGTGGTTCCATTTTCATTGATAAACCGGAACAGGTTCAAACTGGTAGGATTTTTCCTTCTGCTTCACGCTAAGTGCGGAAGAGTCTATCTACCAGAACAAATGCGACTTAAAGCAGGAGTGGCAGTGGGTATTGTGGAGCAGGTACATTGGCGGGAACAGCAACCCCACCTCTTGTCAATGCCTGAGCAGTTCGGGAGAAATTGATAATAGAGCGGTAACAGAGTTGAATTCCCCATCGTCAGCGCACATTAGCGCCTTCTTTTCAAAGCCACAAGAATCTCAAACCCTCAGTTAATTTAACCATAAATAAAACGCCAAGACAGGGAAATTGCAATCTTAATGTTTCGATGTTAAAGTTATAATATAACAAACGGCAAAATATTATAACTACCTGTAACATCCAGAAGTTAGCGTATTTTTGAGATAAACTAGTTAATTCAGGTACGCAATAATTCTTGTAAACTTGTCATAAGTCATTATTCGCGGGAATTTGTCCCCTTAACGGGTGTGCAAAAATATGACGGCTTTTTACCACTAAAATTTACGCAGATCCTGATCCTTCTTAATTACTAATCTAACACCATTTAGCAATACAAATCAGCGCACGCTCTTGTCAAGGTGAAACATTGGTAACGTTGCTGGAAGATGGAATTGAAAAAGCTCTGATATCATTTCCAGTGAGAAACGCAAATAAATTAGTTGTATTAGACAATGGATCAAGAAGTGATTTCCAATCAATTGTTAATGCGTCAAAATTGCGTAAATTCTGATTTAGTCCTGCAAAACGACTCCATTCCCCAACCACTGACTGTGCGTTTTTTGATGTTGAAATCAATAATGCATTCAATACTGCTTCTATATGATTATAATTATTGTTCATATCTTCAGGTGTTATACCCAAAGCTTTCATCCATTCTGGGTAAATTTTTTCTAAATTTCCGAGACCTGCTCGTGCATCTGTTGTACCTAAATTCCCATAATTGAATTCAACACCCAATCCTTTTCCTGCTTTTAGTTCCTTGATGAACTCTGCATTCGGTTTATTTGGTTGTTGAGAAAGAGAAACAGATAACTCTGCAACGCTCAAATTTTTTCTATCCCCAATAGGATTAAACAGCGAATGAGCAGGTTTCATTTTTGCGGTTTCTGTTGCAAATTCCGAGCTGTCACCGGTTGCACCATTTGCACCAATTAATGTGGGGAGTATAACCCAATCAGCCTTATTCGTAGTTGGAGCAATTCCGACTAAAAGCACTTGGATTGATGTTTTACGTCCATCTTGTAATTCTTTTTCGATGTCAATAACCCCCAGATTAACTCCAGTAATCATGGTTGTTCGTTTCATCTCGCCATCTTCATATTTTATTGGTGTTGGAAAACTATAGATTACTCCCCCAAATGTGCCAGGTTTTCGAGTTACTCGAGAATATTGTGTATTATTGGTAATCAAAGCTACACCAGATGATTCTATCCCATCTTGTTTCATATAATAACCTGTTGTTTGTGCAATTTTTTCAATGTCCAGCGATTCAAAGTAGGTTTTCGCTTCTTGCAATTGTTTTTCGACATTCAGTGCATAATTTGACTTTTCTTGAGTCGCAGTTGCATGTCCTACCGTCTGGTTTGGCGCAAGGGTAGCAGCGGCTGTAGTAGCGCTGGCAGTGGTAGTAGCAGCAGTTGTAGCAGTCGTAGGGACAACCGCAGGTCCTACCGTCTGGTTTGGTGCAAGGGTGGCAGCGGTAGTAGTAGCAGGAACAGGCGTAGCAGTGCTATCACCGCAAGCCGATAAAAGCAGACCTGCGAACAGAAATATTGCTGCGCCAAGCCTCATACGAAGTGACTTAGCAGCAAATAAATTCTTACTCCCCAACTTAATCTCCTCCTTCGTGGATGGTTTCACATTCATCTGCTTGTTAAACATTTCATCCTATTTCACCAAATTTTGCAAGTGAGTGTACTCCCTAATCCTCTTGCTTGTCATCGGACTCGGCGACATCGAGCCAACCGTAGTCAAAGGTGAAGGTACGTGCCTTGCCAGCGGGGTTCTGGATTCGAACAATGCGGGAGCGTGATGTTCCTGCATATTCAACAACATAGAGCCAATAGGTATCCCCGTGATTCTGCGCATACTCGAACTGAGTGTGCGAAAAACCAACTGGTCGATCTCGCAGGCTTGTACTCATTGCCTTTACCTCACACCAGTGTGTCATCAGGGATTCTGCCCACTTTGCTAAGAATGGTCTAAAACTAAACATCATCGTCATTTTTTGAGCGTAAGTTTTTTAGTAGTGTTTAGTTCTAAAACAGTTTTTCCCAAGTGGCGCGAATCCCTGATAAATCTATCTGTAATCTTCAGAATAATTTGATGTGATGCAAGGAAACATTCTATTGCATCTCCAGTTAACGAACCACACTGAGAAATCATCCAACAACTGGTAGGTTTTTGAGTCTTCTTCAGTAGCTTCCAGGTCTGCCAAGGGTAAATCGAAAGATTTTTGTCAGATTAGAAACACTCACTGTGCAAATTTATGTAAGCGATAGCCCTTGCTAATACTTTCTTCTTCTTCCACCCAACTCGTGAGTTCGCTGAACAAAAAATTAGCAGCCCTGCCCTTCATCTCTCTGATTACCTGTTCGGAATAAGCGGTGGTTAGGGACAGTTTTTTCTTCGCCCTTGTCATTGCCACGTAGTAAACAAATCTCTCCTCTGCCAGCCACCGCTTCTTTTGTATCTCTTTGTAGCGAGCAAGGTTGCTCCCATCAACTCTGCCGTCTTCCCCCTGATACTTCAAGATAGCAAAGCCCCCCTCAAACTCATGCTCTAAATCCGGCTCGTAACTGAACAGGCGGGTTTCCACCCGGTATTGGCTGGGCTTTATCCCTGCTACAAACACGCTGTCAAATTCCAATCCCTTGGAGAGATGTACCGTCATCACCTGCACCACTCCCGGTTTGGGGTCTTCTGGTACAAGTAACTCTTCCTGCTCCGGCAAGCCAAATTCGATCCACAGGTTGAAATACTCCACCATGTCCTTTAAGGTGGCTGCCTCCGGTTGTGCTTTCTCAAACGCAGTTGCCAGCTTCATAAGTTTGGAGAGGTTGGCTTCCACCCGCTCCCGCTCTCCTACCGTACGACTTTCAAAGTATTGGCTATACCGTTCGCCGCTAAGTATCCATTCCACCAGTAGCGCAGGGGTGAGTTGTGCTGCTTCCCGGCGACATTCAGCGATAAAGATTTGTAACTCTCGCAGTTCTTGAGGTACTTCCGCCAACTCCTCTATCCCCGCTTCAAAATTCCACTCTCGTTCTTTGGTTACGGTTCGTGCCTTTAACGCTAGTTCATAAAGTAGCGCTTGCTCTAACTTGAAAAGGGGTGAAGGTGCCAATCGATAAAAAGCTTGTCCGTCAGAGGGATTTTCTACCAGTCTCAAGATGGCAATGAGGTCTTTCACCTCTTGCCGATCATAAAACCCTCCCGCGCCCCAAGTCACATACTCAATTCCCTCTGCCCTAAATATTTCTTCGTAGGGTCTGCTCTGAATTCTCACACTCCTGAGAAGCAGGGCAATAGTTTTATCCGGCTGCGTTTCCTTGAGTTTCTTTATTTCACTGGCAATGAAATGAGCCTCTGCTTTCAGCCCTTCTTCTTTTGAAACGCTATCCTCTGGGCAAGCCAAAGTGACACAACCTTCCGGTCCACTCTTGTTATTAGCAGTAATAGTAAGTTCTTCTGGCAGGAAAAGCTGAGAATCTGCCAATGGGAGAATTACTCTGGCAGCTATGTCCAAGATTTCTTGGTAAGAACGGTAGTTGAGATTCAGGGGAACTTGGATTGCTCCGACAAGATGCGGGTCATCGAAGTTCTCAGGGCGAGCGTTTCGCCAGCCGTAGATGGATTGTTTGCGGTCTCCCACCACCGTCACCCGGCTTAAATCCGGGGACAGTAGTTTCAGCAATTGCAACTGACCTCGGCTGGTATCCTGAAATTCATCTCCCAGAATGTGATGAAAACGCTCTCGGTAGGTCTGGCAGAGGTCGGGATTATCTTTCAAGCGGTAATATGCCCGATAGACCATTTCCGGGAAGTCCAATCGCTTCATTTCTTCCAGCTTTTCCCGGTAACAGCGGTATAGTTCGGCGGTAAAGCCCATAATATCCCGTCGATAGCCTTCTTCATTGGCACTCCCGACAGGGGGAAGTTTTGCCAATAGCTCCTCCGGGGTACAGTAGGAGTCCCGCAGTCTTTCAATGGCGAGATAGGCGGCATCAAAAAGAGCGGGGTGGTCGGCAAAATCCAGATGGGGATAGCTTTCTGCCAAGTCAGGCAGTAATAGAATCTCACGAGATAGGTCTTGCCTCAGTTTCAGTCGCTCTAGTTCTGTTAAAGGGGAATTATGTTTGTTTGTCTCTGTATCCTCGTGTCCGTAGAGAATCCGAAAGCAAAAGCTGTGGAAGGTGCTAATCCATGGCTGATTTAGGGTAAGCTTATTTTGCTGATAGAGTTGGCTGGCTCTTTCCACCATTTCCTCGGCGGCTTTTGTAGTAAAGGTCAGCGCCAGCACCCGGTCTGCTGGAAGTGAATTTCCCAGTGTCAGAGCAAGAAAACGCGCCACCAAGGTTTTGGTTTTCCCGGTGCCGGGTCCTGCCACGATCCGAAGCGACATTTCAGCAGCTCTGGTTACTGCAATCCGCTGATTTTCGTTTAATTCCTCTATTATGCTGCTCATTCTTCCTCTCCCTCCTCTTCTCCTGCTCCCTCGCAAGCAAAGGTGTAGGGGCACATTTGGCACTCCCGTCCGGTAGAAGGGTGGGCAGGGAAGTTCTGGTTCGCCTCAGCCATTTCCTCAAGTACCTGAAGGAGAGCGGGGAGTATTTCTTCCATTTCCTCCTGATATAGGTATTTGCGGTTACCCTTTAGCCGCTCTTCAGGAGTTGGCGCGCCCGGTCTTATTTCAATCAGGGTAAGGCGAGGACCTTTGGAATGCTTGAGTTGGTAATGCCCGATATAGCGGGGAGGCGTGCCGATTACCGCACTCCAATAGAAGTAGTAGAGGGGCAATTGGTAGTCGGTGGGCTGCCATGTGGACTTTTGCGCTAGGTTAATAAAGTCCTTGATAAGGGCATTCTGAGCTTTTTCCCCGCTGCCGGTTTTGTAATCTATTATGGCAACTTCCCCACTTCCAAAGTAATCCACCCGGTCTATCCGACCTGAAATTGGGAAGCGACCTAGAAGAAAGCCCTGTTCAAAGGAGATTTCGCTGGTGGTGCGAATGGGAATATCTGCCCCGATACGTTGGAACTCAACCTGAGTATAGCGCTTGAGAAGGCGTTGCGCCTTTTGGCGGTAGGCTTTTTGAACTGCCGGGTAAATAAACCTCTTGCCTGCTTCTTGCCAGACTTCCTCTAGGATTAGTTGGCTCTGGGCATTCGCCTCTTCGTAAACGGGGCGAATGGGTTGTGCGCCTGCCCAGTTGTGTAGAATTTCGAGCGAATCGTGAATGATTGTGCCAAATGAGGCAGTGGTGGAATAGGGCTGCGTCAGTCGTAGAAGGGTGGAATAGTAAAACTTGCGGGGGCAGCGCAAATACTGGTTTATGGCAGACGCGCTAAAACGATAGCCTGCTACCTCCGTTAAAACTATTGCTTTCATGCTTTCACCCCTTCCTGATTTGTACCAAGATTCCACTTGGTAGGGTCAAAACCGGATAGAAGGGGGGAAGTGGTCTGGGCGGGAATCAGTATGAGTAAGGTGCGCATGGCACGTGTCATTGCTACGTACATGGTGCGCCGTTCTACCGACAGGTATTCGGCTTTTTCATCTTCCTTTATATTGGGAGGTTGATAAGGGTAGGAGGCATCCTGAAAGCCCGCTAAGGCTACCACCGGAAACTCCAGCCCTTTTGAGGATTTAAGGGTGATTACTTTTACTTCCCTTCTGGAGAGGTTCAATTCTTTACCGGGCATAAAGGTGGCTTCCACCCCTAGTTGGCGCAGACGGGCTGCCACAGACCTACCCGCATTTTCGGTGGGGCACAATACCGCGCATGCACCGAGGCTCATGCGTGCTTCTCTGGCAGCCTTTGGCAGAAATAGCCCCAGTAGTTGCGCTTCTTCTTCGGTATCCTCAACCGATCTCGTGCCGGGGGGTAATCCTGTATTGATATATTCCCGTGGGGTTTCTTCGGTTTCAAGGCTACCGTTGGAAAGGTAGGAATGTGCTGCCTCCCCTATTTCACGGGTAGAGCGGTAATTGGTGCGTAATACTCCGGTGCGTCCCTGAAAGCGGAGGTCGGCATGTACATCTTGCCAACTGAACCCGCTTCCGTAGATGGATTGGTTGGCATCGGCGGTAACGAAGAAACGATTGGGGCTTTTACAAACAGATACCAGTATGCGTAGGACACTTGGCGCCAAATCTTGAGCCTCATCTACCACCACCGCGTCATAAGTTTCGCGAGCAGAAGAAGTAATCAGTATTTTTTGAGCATCGCTACGGGCGTGGGAGAAGGTGGTAGTTTGTGCCTCTTTCAGCAGTTCCAGCAGGGACAGATGTACCTGCCAAACTCCTTTGCGGTGGTTGACGTTGAGCGACATCCTTCTGCCGGGACGGGCTGCTTTCAGGTATTCTTCCAGAGTTTCAAGTTGCCTGCCTACGATAACTGTGCAGATTTCCTCTAAAAGGTAGCTCTCGCTCATGCGATCTATCGCCAGTTCCTGCGAGGTTCTTTGAATAGCGTTGCCCTCAAAGCAGCTTTTCGCCCGCACTTTTGCTCTCCGCAGCAGTGCTTTTAACTCATCATCTGCGACAGGGTGGTTCTGTTTACCCGCTTTTTGCAAAATTGACCAGACTAGGTTATCAGCGGTTTGCACCTCTACCAGCCGAGCATCATCGCCGAGCAGTTGTTCCAGAAGTTGGCAAGAGGAGGTTACAAGGGCATTGGTGTAAGTGGTAAATAGAATACGGGGAGCGGTTACGCCCTGAGATTTAAGTACCTTTAGCAGGGAGCGGATGCGGTAGAGCGCAATGGTGCTCTTTCCGGTGCCGGGACCGCCTTTTACCAGAGTAGGTCCTGAAGCCTCCATCGCCCAGTTTACATACTTTTCTTGGTCATGGCTGAGTTTGAGAAGGAAGGAGACCAGTTCCCCCTCTTTAAAGCGCAGCAAGTCTTCAACTTCTCCCAACAGGTAATCTGGCTGTTGGGTTACCTGCACGAGGGGGCGTTCGAACATGTACTCGTCGAGCTTAAGAAGGTATTCGTCTGGAATGCCAGGGCAATCATACAGCGCATCGCGAGTGGTAAGCTGCACCAAACGGGCATGACATTCGTGGGGAATCATCAGCTTATTCAGGAGTTCTGGGGTAATGGCTTCTGGTAGTTTGGTCTTTTCCGGCTCGTGAGTTGCGAAGAACTTCTCCCAATCCGGCTGGGTTTTGGAGGGGCTTCCCCCCAACTCTACGTCCAAACCACCGAGAAATTCCACATCATACTCTTCGTCGTAGGTGTCTTCGGCACGCTTTTTGAGGGCGAGAAGGCTCACGTATTTCTCGTCAAAGGTGTAGAAGATGCGGTAATCTCCGCTCCTGATTCGATATAATTTGCCATCGAGGTATTTAAGTTGTTTTTTAACTTTGGCATCGGGATGAGGGTCTTGTTCTAGGAGCTTGATTTTTTCCAGCACCTGATGCAATTCTTTAGGCGGAAGTTTCAGCCAATCGGTGGTAAAGCTCGGTTTCATGGTTGTGAGCCAATTTGTGACCATGAATGGTTCTCCGGTTAAAGCTTGAACTTTTAGTTCCAATGAGCTTTCATGTTAATTAGATTCATTTCGCTCTTACAGCTAATTCAGAAAAGCAATAATGAATAGGGCTTTGCAACAAGCCAATTCTCCGTAGCGACTCTTTCTGTCCGACTCGTGTTCCTGACCGAAAGTCGGGTTGGTCATTTGGCATCGCTAATAGCCCTCAAATTTAACTGATTCCGATAATAAGCAGGAGGGCTTACCGCCCGAAATTTCCCCTTTGTGTACTAAACCCCATTGCTTCTGGCTACGGATATATTCTACCGGGCAGACTGACCCATCATCGCAGCAATGTTTTGATGCCTCATATTGATTAGGAATTTATATCGTCATCTTCTAGTTCCTCATCATAATTGTCAGTATTTTGGTTAGAAGCTTCTTGAAGCAGAGGTTTACCCATTGCTTCCTGAATTATGGCTAATAAAGCGGTTTCTCTGGACTTGAAGAAAGCCAAGAAGTCATCAACCCTTAAACTGTGAGTATCTATGAGATGGCTTGCTAGATATCCATCCATTTGCTGACTTGTAATCTGCGATTTTGCTTCAACTCTGGGCAGGTATTGGCTTGGAGCATTCCCGCTAATTACTCGGTTCGTTTTGGCCGAGATAGGCGTTTTATTGATGATGCTATCATAAGTATTTGCCGTAATCTGGTTTAATTTGCACCAAGCTTTGGGGAAAATATGATGAATATCTATTTTATCATCAGAATAAATCTGGTCATCAATAATGGTACCTGTGAAAAAATCCACTGCGCCTTTTTTTAATAATAGGTTATGCACTCCCTTATACGCCGCACTCGTGCGAGTTCGTAAAGATTGCAAGCGGGAGGGGGTAAAGCTTGCGACTGTTATGGTAGTTGGTTCTGGTCCATTATCTTTGATCCAAGCTACTACTTCCGCTACATCACGAGCAAATCGGCTTTCTACAGCACTTCCATATAATTCACCCAGCACCCCACACCAATACCACTTTTTAATTTTATCCTTTACACCAGCCTTCACAGTTAAATCACCCAAGTCAGCCATTATCGCAGCTAGAGGGGTAAGTTGAGTTCGATAAGGTATGTCGCGAAAGGAAAAGATTTTTTCCTCTCGTAGTAATTTGGCGGCTTTAATAAATCCTTCGGTAACGCTATCAGCAAAGGCAATATATTCCGTTACGTCTATTTCAAGAATGTCTTTTTGTTTACAGCTAATTGCGGGTAATTTGTCAGCAGGAGTCTGGTTTTTGCTGGCATCTTCTCTGCGTTTTTTGGTAGCTAATAATGTAATGGCCTGTAAAAGGCTGGTGTTTTCAACTTCGCTTAGAGCGGTGTATGCTTTTAGTTTTGCACTTCGCCCTTGGGTTTTTGGTTGCCCATCCTTACCATCATGCCCATACCAATCTTCACGTAGATTGAAATCATCAGCAGCAAAAGTGGCGGTCATCAACTCAAAAGCGTTAAGTGATACTCCACCCGTATTCACCTTTTCAAAGACCTGGCATACCGCTTCCTTGGGGGTGTTTTTTTGGAGAAGAATTAATGGTAATGAATATTGCAGCATTTTTTGCAGAAAGTTTTGGAAAAACTCGTTCCAACGCGTGAACCGTTGCTGCAGTTGATCTGGTATTATCTGAACATACTTACTTTGCCACTCGTTCCATTTAGGGACATCAAAAACAATAGAGAACGGGAATAGACCGGTCTCACACTCCTTTTCCAGTGTCGAATAATCTGCAACGACCTCTCCTCTAAAATTCTTCTGTTTGCGATCTTCAGATAAACCAATAATGGCATCAATTCGGTCAATATTAGTATCTAACGCTTTTTCAATATCTAGATAGTACCAACGTTTTATGTTAGATTTTTGGGTATCCCGTGTATTAACGGGCTTACCACTCATTATAGACTGATACAATGAAGTCAGGCGCTGCTGTCCGTCCAGAACAAGTTGACTTGGTTCTGGGGTGGTGGTGCCGTTGAATACTACACCTTCAACCGGACGAGGTTTAAAACGAACGTGGGGGTTTCCTGTTTCCAGCATCATTACTGCGCCAATTGGGTAAGCCATAGATACACTTGCAAGAAGATCTCGCACATGAACATCATCCCAAACCCAACCTCTTTGGAAATCCGGTAATTGTATATCCCCTTTTTCGATCGATTGTAAAATACCCTGTAGGCTAGCCTTATCGCTGGTAAAAAACATAGTGATATTTCCTTAGTGTAAATTGAATATAAAACTCACGGACTTCTCACATATTTACTCACCGGTGGTTATGCAAAAACCGCCCCTATCCTGCTTAATCGTTGAAACATGTATTATTTCTGGGGGAAGTATTTTCCCAGTAAACCTTCAACCTGAGTTCCCATGCCACGTAATAAATCTTCAACCTGCTTAAGTGCAAGCGGTGAAGGTTTGGTATGACCCTTTTCCCAGCGATTTATAGTTGGAAAAGTGACTCCGAGCTTTGCGGCAAATTTTTCCTGAGTAAGACCTGTTCTCTGTCTGAATTCCTTGATAAGTTCACTGAACTCCGTAATAACCATAATAGGTGCCTCGGTTAATATCACTAAACCCAAAGCGTATTTTGAGAATGCCGCTTGTATAAAACTCTTTATAAAGAATATTATAAAGTAGCAACATTACATTAAAGATTAATATGGCTAGAATAAACAGATTCTTGTCATAAATGGTCTGCTATAGAAGGTAGCCTATACTCCAAATAATCGAAAAACAAAATGTTAATTAAGCCCGTACTCCAAAACTACACTTGCTCTTTGGTTTTGAGGTAAGCTATAACAATTCTATAAGATTGGCATCAAATTGTGGTTTATCCCAGATTGACTCCTTTTACAGCATAGTGGCTAGTACACTGTCTAAGAAGTGAAACCAAGGTTCTATGCTTTGGTTAGCAATAGAAGCACTATGACTCCGGGTGTATTGAATAGGTGTCATAGTTACACCTTGAAGGCTAGTTTCTTTTCACAGCAGCTTCCATATTGGCTTTGCGCCCTCTTGACGGTCAATCCTGAACAGGTTTTGGCTGGCGTAGAGCGTTTTGTTCACATCGCTTTTGGTAGCGGCAGGCAAACCGCGCTCGGCTACCTTCTGACGGATGATTGCGGAATCTCCTTCGCCTAGAACTTCAAGCGCAGCGCGAATGGCTTCCACCAACCCTTCGAGGCGTGCGGGGGCAGGTGCAACGGCAGGCTTTGGAGTTGGGCTTGGGTTGCTGGTTCTACCGCCATTTTCCAGTCGACTTACCTTTTCTTCCAACGCGCGTACCCGTTCTCGTAGTTCTTCAACTATTGCTCTCAGTTCAAAGTCGAATAAATCGCTTACCATCGCCAATCCCTATCTTCTCTTTCTATGGTTGCGCTGTTACTTTCGATAGTTGCCGTCAATGCCCCTCCACCAGCGCGATTTCCTCATCCGTCAGACCGTAGATTTCGTACACGATGCGGTCTATTTCTTGCTGCCAGCCTGCTGCTTCCGGTATATTCGAGCCATAGGTTAAAAAATTATTAACCAATTTTTCAACGTGAATGCGCTTGAGACTTATGGGGTCTACAATTGGAATTTTACTAACGTCCGAAGTATAGAGCATTAACCTGCCTCTATTCTCAGGATTACCTAAAGTAGAACATACATTCTTTAAATAAAACCAAATTAATTTACTGTTTAAGATCCCAAGTAAATATAAATCAGTAGTTGGTATCATAAATGCTAAATCATTTATATAAGCACCTGACATATCATAAAAAAACCTACTGGTCATTGCTATTTTCGGATAAATTATTTTTGGCTTTTCAAATTCGTTATAATATGCACAAGCCCTTAGAGTAATTCTGAAAACTAGGTCAAGGCGAAAGTTTACAAAGCCTTTTGAAAACCAAACGGATCATTGTAAGGTGAATATTGGCTTCCGAATGCTGAGGTAAGCGTTCGTACTC
>Ga0194047_10000891_pt1 | contig 18990 bp, 18 predicted proteins | sample JunL225m_MetaG_2_FD_160070 | JGI IMG/M metagenome (GOLD analysis project Ga0194047, IMG submission 160070) | Anoxic zone freshwater microbial communities from boreal shield lake in IISD Experimental Lakes Area, Ontario, Canada - Jun2016-L221-5m | ecosystem: Environmental > Aquatic > Freshwater... | reverse complement strand
CGCACGGACCGCGTGAACGCCTTCGTCAGTGCCGGCTGGCCGCCGCTCGGCGGTCCCTATGCCGCGATGCTCGAAGGGACGCGCCGCAGTGCGGCCAACCCACCGCCACATGCGCTCTCGATCCTGCGAGATCCCGCCCAATACACCCAGTGGGTCACCTACTACCAAAGCCTCAATGGATGGCCCGATGAGGCGAGTGCTGTCGCACGCATGACGTGTCCGCGCCTCGTCGTCTATGGGGCCCATGCCGAGGCCGAAGTCGCCGGCATCCCACTGCCGCTCGCCGCGACGATTCGGCAGCGACGGGACGAGTTGGTGGCGCTCGGCTGGCGGGTTGTCGAAGTACCCGACCGCGATAGTGCCCTGATCTTGGATCCAGAGACGCTGGTGCCCATCGTGCGCAGCTTTCTCGATTCAGTCCTGTGATGTTTTCCAATGATTCCATTACCTAGGGAGAGTGACATGAATGCAATCAAGATGAGGGCCCGAGGCCCAGTGGCCGCAGCCATCGCACTGGCCGTCAGCGGCGCTGCGCTTGCCGATAGCACGGCCATGCCGAAGGATGCGCTGGACGACGTCGTCGTGACGGCACAGAAGCGTGCCGAGCGTCTGATCGACGTGCCCATCTCGATGGCGGCGCTGACCGAGAGCACGCTGCGCGACGCCGGAGTCGCCCAGCTCGGGGAGGTGCTCGGCACCGTTCCCGGGGTCGGCATCGTGGATAACGGATCCGGCACTCAGAACATCGAGATCCGCGGCATCAACTCCATCTACGGCAATTCGCCTGTCGGGTACTACCTCGACGAACTGCCGTTCACCTATCTGGGCAACACTCAGATCCCGGATGTGCGCATGTACGACGTCGAGCGCGTCGAGGTGCTGCGCGGCCCACAGGGCACCCTTTACGGCGACGGCTCGCTGGGTGGCACGATCCGCGTGCTGACCAACGATCCCAACCTCTCGAAGCTGCAGTTCGGTGCGGACGTCGAGGGAATGACGACGAAATCGGGTTCATCGAGCAACACGGAGCAAGGCATGTTGAACCTGCCGCTCGTGGACAACTCGCTCGCCCTGCGCATGGTCGCCTCCCACGAGGACTTGGGTGGCTGGGTCGACAATGCCGCCACCGGCCAACATGACCAGAATGGCCGCACGGCCGATACCTACCGCGGCAAGCTGCGGTACGCGCCGAGCGACCGATTAGACATCGTGCTGTCGGCCTGGCACACGAAGGAGCACGTCCTCGGCGATTCCACGTCGCTGCCGGATTACACGTCGATCGACCCGGTGACGGACAACACCACGAACTACAACCTGTATGCCGCGACGGTGCGCTATCGCTTTGACTCGGTCGACCTCGTCAGTGCGACGTCCAAGATGCAGTATCAGAACGCTGCCGATATTGCCGACTACTTCGGCTTCGGTCCGTTCAACACGCAGCAGCACATCGACGTCTTCAGCGAGGAACTGCGTCTGGCCTCCCGCGGTACCGGCATGTTCCGTTGGACGTCTGGACTCGCCTACCGCAGCGTGAAGCAGCAGACCAACCTTGAACTGCCGGCTTTCGGGATCACGCAAGATCAGGCTCACAAGAGCGGCTCGTATGCGATCTTCGGCGAAGGCACGTGGAGCCTCACGAAGAAGCTCGATCTGACCCTGGGCCTGCGCTTCTTCAAGGACGACCAGCAATTCCACGAACCGGTCGATCCTGCACTGTTGGCGTTTATCCAAACCGTTCAGCCGGCATTCACCGGTACCACCAACCCGAGCTTCCAGACCGTCAATCCGAAGCTCAATGTGGCCTACCACTTCGACGCGAACTGGCTTGGCTACGCGACGGTGGCCAAGGGCTTCCGAACCGGCCAAGCGCAGCCGGTGATCTCCCTGGAGAGCGCGATCCTGCACAACCCACCGATTTCGATCCCGATCGGCATCGATCCGGAGACGCTGTGGAGCTATGAAGCGGGCACGAAGGGTCAGTTCGCGGGCGGTCTTGTGACGTTCGAAGCCGACGTCTTCCTCAACAACTGGAAGAACCTACAGACCGTCGTGTTCCCCGCCCCGCGCATCGGCGCACTGATCAACGGTGGACCTGCGCGAACCAAGGGCCTGGAGTTCGGCATCGGTGTGCGTCCGGTGAAGGGGCTGACCCTACAATTGACCGGCAGCTTCATCGACGCCAAGTACACATCCGATGTGCCCGGCACGAACGTGCACGATGGCGACTCGATCATCTCGGTGCCGAAGACGCAGTTCGCCGCGAGCGGTCTGTATCGGTGGCCGATCACGGCGGGCATGAACGGATTTGCGCGAGCCGAGGTGCAGCACACCTCACCTCGCAGCGGCACGATCCTGGGGTTGCCGGATTCCGACGCGACCACCGCGGTCAATGCACGCTTCGGCATCGAGTCCGGTGCTTGGGGGATGTACGTCAGCGCCGAGAATCTGACCAACGAGTCGGGCGCGGTCGACATTTCGATGGCGGGCAACACGGGCGTTGCACGCCTGCGTCCGCGGACCTTCGGCCTGCAAGTCACCTACAAGCGCGACTAAGGCGTGGAGGCTGGCGGCACGACTCAGCCGCGTCAGGGTGGGGTTGGCGTTCGCCGCGATCGGTATGATGATCGCGGCGGCGTCGATCCCGCGCATGACGCACACTCAGACAGGTTGGCTGCGTGTGCCAATGTCGTTTGGGGTACTCAGCGCCAGATGACCGCGCCCTCTCCAACGGGTTCCACCTGATGTCGACGACCGAATGTCAGTTCCACCTCGCCATTCACAGCGAGATTGAGATTGAAGCTACGCCGCAGGTCGTCTGGCAGTGGCTCGACAGGCCCTGTGAGTGGAAACCCAGCATCGTGTCGCTCGAGCGCTTGGATGGGCTGCCAGGCCAAGCGGGTGAACTCCTCCGACTCGGTCAACGACCGGGTACCGAAACGGTCTACATGCGCATGCAGACGTTGCGGGCGGAACCCTACGTTCGACGTGTGCAGACGCTATGTTCAGAGGCGAGCCGAGCCGTCGATGGCTTCGTGGTCTACTCGCTCGCACCGATGGGCAGTGCGACCCGACTCGCTTGTGACGTGGTCGCGCGTTGCGTGTTGCCGAGCGATGCCGTTGCAGGCGGTTCCGTCGCTGAGTTTGCCCAAAGCGTGAATGCGGCAACGGCAGCCAAGCTGGACGCCGATCACCGCACGCTAAAAGCCCTGATCGAGCGAGGAGACTGACGTGTCGGGTAACAACCTGACGAACAGGACCTCAACGCTCATCAACGGATGGCGAACCGGGCGGGCATGCGCATGAGCGCGTCACCGCCCCGCCGCATGTCCCTCGACTGGGGCGTACTCGCCGCCTATGCGGCTCCGGCGTTCTCACAGACGATGATCCATGGCCCTACCGGTTCGGTGATCCAAGGAGTCTACGCAAAGTACTTCGGCGTACCACTGGCGAGCATCGCGAGCGTGCTCCTCTTGGCCAGCATCGTCGATGCGACGGTGAATCCGGTGGTGGGCTACCTATCCGATCGGCATTGCGCTGCAGGCGGCACGCGCAAGCCTTGGCTGCTCGCAGGTTCGCTCCTCAGCGTCGTCGCCTGCTGGTGCTTGTTCGCCCCGTCACCGCCCGTGACCGTTGGTTACTTTCTCGCCTGGTTGCTGCTGACCTACACCGGTTGGGCCATCGCGGAGGTGCCGTATGCGGCGTGGATGGCGGAAATCTCATCCGACTATGACGACCGGACGCGCCTCTCCACGTGGCGTGGGGTCGCGATGTATGGCGGAGCCATCGCCTTCGCCGTCATCCCCTATCTACCCATCTTCCCGACCACGGAGTTCACGCCGGCCAGTCTCCGTTGGACGGCGCTCCTCGCGGCCGTGGCGCTCCCACTGTTCTCGCTGTGGGCAGTTTGGCGGGTGCCCGCCGGCGCGGTCGTTGCCCAATCGAGCGTGCCCCGCAACGCGTGGGCCGGCGTCCTCCGAAACGGCCCACTACTGCGCTTCGCTGGACTGTTCTTTCTCTATAACCTCGCCTCGGGCGTGATGAACGGCGTGATGTTCTTCTACATCGACAGCCACCTGCATCTCGGGCCGTTCATGGCGGGGCTGTTCCTGCTGACGCTGCCATTGGGCGCTCTTGCGGTACCCCTATGGGGCGCGCTCTGCCGGCGCTTTGGCAAGCAGCGCGCCTGGGCCGCCGGCGCTGCCGGTAGCGCGCTCGGGATAATGCTGTACGTTGCCGTCCCGATCGGGCCTCACGGCACGCTCTGGCTTGCGCTCGTGCAGGTTGCCGTGATCCTCCTCTATGCGGGATTCCCGGTCGCGGCACCGGCTGTGCTGGCCGACGTGATCGACTACGGCCGACTCAAGTTTGGAGTCGACTACGCGGGCACCTACTTCGCGATCTACAACGTCATGTACAAGGCCGTGCCAGGCTTCGGGGCCGCTCTTGGACTCGCGCTCATCGGCATCGGCGGTTTCGACGCCAGCATGGCGCAGCAGACGTCATCGGGGACGCTGACATTGCTCGCCACGTTTGCGGGCATCCCGGCAGCGTTGCTGCTCATAGTGGCGCCCCTCCTATGGTCCTTCCCCATCGACGCGCGACGCCACCGCGTGATCATCGAACGCTTGCGGCGCCGCGATGCGCGTCGCCTGCGAACCGTACCCAGTTCCATGTCTGTTTCGTGACCGACGAGGACTCGCCCATGCCCTGCTCCCGTACTGTGTCCTTCCTGCCTCGCATTGCGCTGGCCGCGGTGTTCGCACTCACTTTCTGCGGCCCATCTGGCCAGGCTTTCGCGGCCGACACGACGGATGCCGGCGTGACGGAATGGGTGCGCAGCCACCTCAAGACCATCAATCAGGTGACCGCCGATGACGACTACAGCGACCTTGAACCGCTGAAGGCGATCATCGGCTCCGCGCGCATCGTCTCCTTTGGCGAGGGCATGCATGGCGCGGCGGAGCCACTGGAATTTAGGAACCGATTGTTCCGTTTTTTGGTCGAGCGCATGGGATTCACGGCGATCGCGATCGAATCGGGCATTGCCGAGGGCTTTGAGGTCAATCGCTACGTGCTCGGCGCGTCAAACGACCTCGACGGCGCGGTGAAGCGAGGCTTCAGTTTCGGATTCTCGCAGTTGCCTCAAGAGAATGATCTGTTGCGCTGGATGCGTACCTACAACGACGATCCCAAGCACACCCGAAAAGTCGAGTTCTACGGTGTCGACGTCTCGGGTGGGGATGACGACATGGAACTCCCGCTGCGCTTCGCGCTCGAGTTCCTGCGTGGCCGGGATCCGGCGAAATCTGCCGCGGTCACCGCTCGAATCGCTGACCTGCTGCCGCGACTCCATCTCAATCGAATGACCCAGGCACCAAATCAGTACACAGAACTGACGCAAGCCGAACGGGATAGACTCACGGCAGCGATCGCCGACCTCATCGCCGAACTCGAGGTCCACGAGACACAGTGGACGACGGCGACATCGAAACGGGAGTACGCAACCGCCCTTCGCGCCGCGATTGCGGCCAGGCAGGTCGATAGCTACTTGCGATGGGTGCCCATTGGCTGGAAACCCAGCGACGGCTTCGCTGGTATCTTTCCGACGGTCGCCTCCGCTGATCGAACCAAGGCCGATAATCTGGAGTGGGTGCTGAACCAAACGGGGCCTAGCGCCCGGGTGCTCGTGTTCATGCACCGTGGCCATCTCATGTACACGCCCTCCACGATTCGGCTGCCGCCACCGACGGGTCTGACCCAACTTCCACCCATGGTCGGGGTCTACATGAAGCAGCGCTACGGTGCCGACAACGTAATGATCGCGCATCTGTTCGGCAGTGCATCGACACAGTGCGGTCAGCCACCCCGGATGGCGCCACCCGAAACGTTCGAGGCGCAATGGTCGGTACTACCGCCGGAATTCTTTTTGCTTGATCTGCGTGGGGCACCCGCCGATCTTGCAAACCAGTTGAAGTTGGATCGGGACGAGTTTGGGATGCCACCCTTGAATGTGATTGGGATCGGCAACGCCTACGATGCCATTTTTTACTCAAGAGGTGTCACGCGGGCGGTAGAGTGTCCATCGGCTCCTGCTCAATAGTTGAATCGATAAAAACGATCTTTCGATCTGGCCGATGCGAAAACCCAGACTCTATAGCCCGGCGGTACAAACCTGTCGGATGAAATTTTTTTGAATTGCAATAAAAATTTTTCCGGCGAATAAGCACCTTATCTGCTCTCATCAATCTAATGCCTCACGCAGTAAATCGTCTGACGAGAGCTGATTTAGATCATGAAGGAACACCCAATTCGCCCCACAACAACGACGGAATAGGTTCTTCGAGATTCCACTTAACCGTGATGGGCTTATCACCCTTCCACGAATTAAAGATCACACGACCGAGGTAATAGAAGGGCGCACCACGGCCCTCTGGAGTTTTCCCTTTCGAGCGCACGAAAAGATGGACACTGATACCCAGCTGCGCATGGTCTCTGATGGACAACCCATCTTTGCTTGATTGGGTCGTCCTATTCTGGCTTTGCCACTGAAATTCAGACGGCGTGATAAAGTGGTCTTGATATTGAAAGGCTTGTTCGTGCGCCGACTTATCGAGCGTAACGAGTAAAAAAGTATCCTGCCCCTGCCGGATGAATCCTTGCTGCCAATAAAATCCGCTGTAGACCAGTCCAAACAACGGCGGAATGTCAGCCCGAACATATGCCTTGTACAAAACCGGTAAAATTGATCTGTCCACACCCAGAGGAGCCAAATTCCATCCTCCGTCGGACCGATTCAACACCACCTGATGCTTCGTGCCAGACTTACCGGCATCCGGCATCCGGGCCGAACCAGCGGAGTAAAAGTTCCGGCAGGGCATTCTTATCTTCGGCATCCTCACGAACAACGTTGATCGCAATTTTCACGAAGTTTGCCCGCAGAGCCTTACCGTCAGCGATTAAATCCGTCCAGCCCTCCGGCAAGTTGACGTTCGCTGCGCGATCCGGGAGCATTAAAATTGGGCTTTCACCAGAACGTATAACCTTGAGCACGTAATGCCCTGTATCTGTTTTCGCTGAGGTCCTAAATAGAAACGTCCGAACGCTCCCAGATCAAGGGCGGGCTCTAAACTGAAGCGCAACACATTGACGAGGTTAATGTGTTCGCATGACCAAGAACTATCAGCATCTATGCCTTGATGAGCGAGTGCACATCCAGTGGCTGTTGGAACAACGGTTCACGGTGCGGGCAATTGCCCGCACCGTGAACCGAGCGCCGAGCACGATCTGCCAGGAGCTCACGCGTAACGGCTGGGCGCAGCCTAGTCTGCCGCGGGGCCGCGGTCGCCCGGTGGTCGCCGGCGGCTACCGCGCGGTGCAGGCACAGCAACGAGCGGTGGTCGAAGCGAGGCAGGCGCGCAAGCCACCCCGGCTTCGGCCCGGGACGTGGCTCTGGGACCAGATGCGGCTTCTGCTCGGCAAGGGACACTCTCCGGAGCAGATCGCCGGCATACTTCGCCGCATGCATCCCGGCGAACCGGATCGGAACGTCAGCCACGAGACCATTTACACGGCCATCTACGCGATGCCGCGTGGGGAGCTGCGCACTGAAGTTATCGGCCTGCTGCGCCAGGCACGTCGGGCCAGAAAGCCCCGTGCTCGGGGCGAAGACCGTCGTGGAAAAATCCCGGACATGGTCTCCATCCACGTACGACCGCCTGAGATCGACGAGCGGGTCGTGCCGGGCCACTGGGAGGGAGACACCATCAAGGGCGCCAGAAACGCCTCTGCCGTCGGCACGCTGGTCGAACGCACTACGCTGTTCGTGACCCTCGCCAAGCTCGCTGACGGCACTGCAGACTCCGCGGTCTCTGGCTTCGGTCGCGTGCTCAACAGGATCGACGCCCAGAAGCGTCTCTCCATGACCTACGATCAGGGCAAGGAGATGGCCGCTCACGCCAAGCTCTCGGAGCGAACCGGCATCAAGGTGTACTTCGCCGATCCGCACAGCCCTTGGCAGCGTGGCATTAACGAAAACACCAACGGGTTGCTCCGACAGTACATGCCCAAGGGCGCCGACCTCTCGGTACTCTCGCAGGACGATCTCGACGACATCGCGTTCGACCTCAACGTCCGGCCAAGAAAATCATTAGGCTGGAAGTGCCCCCTCGAGCTGTTCATGCCCGAGTCCTTCAACTACGAATCCTACTACCGCAAAAATGTTGCGCTTCCGACTTGAAACCGCCAAGAAAAAACGCTAAATTCTATTGAATACCACTGAGCGTTGTATGCGAGAATTAAGACGTTTTGCACTCTTTACCTTCGAGCTCTCGACCCGAAATAGTACGCAGCGGAACCATATCGTGAGGGCTGCTCTGCCTCAATAAACCCTGCCGAAGGAGCGATCTGTTAGAACTGCTGGATGACCGCGTAGGCACTCGCGCGAGCATCGTGACCAATCAGTTGCCAAGTCCGTCTGGCAACTCCTCCATCCGCAGCTTCTGCCGCTGCGCGGCAGACTGTGTCTGGGGCCCGGATAGTTGACTGCATGTGACGATCCGAGAATATAAAGTTACAGCACTGACGAGAAACAGTCAGTCACGTTCCGCCGGAATGGGCGGTCACAATCGTCGGAATACGCATGGAAAGCACACGCATGTTAGAAAAATTCCAGATAACCCAGACCGACATACTGGCCTTACGTGAGGTTGGAGGCCTGCTAGAAAGTACAATTGAGCAGGTCGTCGCTGACTTTTATACGTGGCTGGAAGGACACGCGGAGTATGGGCATTTTTTCGCTGGCAACCCAAAAATGCGTGCTCGCGTGCAGGCCTCGCAAGTCGAAAACTGGCGCACTTTTTTCGCAGCGTCACTCGACGATACCTACTTCGCCAGCCGTCGTAACATCGCCACCGTTCATGCCAGAATCGATTTACCGAATGATATTTACCACGCTGGCATGCACGTTTCTCTGCAAGGAATTATCAAACGTTTACGCGAAATGATGCCGCGCTCAGCAGAACGCGAGCAACTAGAATCTTCAGTCATTAAGATGGTGTTCTTCGACACCTTCCTAGTCACTGAAGAAATATCGCGCGTGCAGAAAGAGAAGGTGATTCTGACTAGCAACGCGATGCAACAAATATCGACACCCGTTTTGCCGGTATGGGAAGGCGTATTGCTGTTGCCGTTAATGGGTGCAATCGACTCGGTGCGCGCGCAGGACATCATGAATAAAACGCTGAACAAAATAAGCGAAACCAGTGCGCGCATCTTTGTCCTCGATATCAGCGGCGTCACAATTGTCGATACGGCGGTAGCGAACCAGCTGATTCGGGTCACGAAAGCCACTGGACTGATGGGCTGCCAGTCTATTATCTCTGGCATATCCCCTTCGATTGCACGCACCTTGGTCGAGCTAGGCGCCCAACTCGGCGGCGTCAAAACCACAGCCACGCTGCGCGATGCCCTCGATCTGGCACTCAAGGAAATCGGGCCGGGTGATCCACGAAACACTACCAACCGAATTTCGCCGTTAGTTTAAGCGCTGCTGATACTACGCACCAACTTTCAGCATGAACGATACATTCACCCGTAGCGCCGGCGAATCAGCCACCTCGACATTGGTCAATGGTTGTCTCGTGGTCACTCTTTCAGGTGAAATAGCCACTAGCCTCTCAACATTGCAAGAGTATGTACTACGCCGCACCCAAGACTCGCAGGCACGTGCCGTATTAATTGAAATGGCCACAGTGCGATTTATAGACCGCTCGGAATTCGAGGGGCTCCGAGCAATGGTAGAAATGCTGCGTTTCCTCGGCACCCCTGCAGTCTTTATTAGTCTGCATGCGGGAATCGTTGCCTATCTGGTAGAAAATAACATTGACACCTCGGGGCTGACGTTCAAAGCCCATCTGGAAGACGCGCTGCGCGATGGATTCGAGATCATCCGTTGAGCAGTAATTTTCGAGACCAAGTTGACTATTCTATTAGCACCGAAGCAGACGTCATGCGGACGATCGCGCACATCTCTCAACTTCCCATGTTGTCTGATGCTACAAAAATTGACCAAGCTCTCGTCGCGACCATGGCAGCCGAACTGTCCTCCAATATCGTAAAGTACGCCGGTCATGGCCGACTGACAATCACGCGAACCGAACGTATAGGTACGGTCGACATCGATATCAGCGCGACCGATAACGGCCCAGGCATTAAGGATATTGATCGCGCGATGACAGACCACTTCAGTACGGGCACCTCACTGGGTCTCGGCTTGCCGAGTGTGCGGCGCATGGCTGACCATTTTTGGCTGCAGTCCTCGCCGCAAGGCGGAACTAGAATCTGTGCACGCAAGCGTATTGTCGGGACGCGACAACGTGTCGGCCAGGCAACGCCACCAGCGGGCTTTGCTACCCCTATTCACGTCACACCCACAGCGGCACCGCCAGCCGGATTCGCGGCGTCCAGCTGGGAGTTGGGCCTGAGTATGCGTCCCTGCCCGGGCTACTCGGTCTCCGGAGATCGCGCTCTCTCGTTACGCAGCGAGCGCGGTCTTCTACTGGGCATTCTCGATGCCTCAGGACATGGCCCACGGGCTGATGAAGTTGTTAATCGTTGTTGCGAAATTTTTTCAACGGCAACGCACGCCAACTTACCGCGACTGTTGGCTGAGATGGATTCTGCGTTACTCGGCAGTCTCGGCGCTGCGGCCGGTCTAGTCCATCTCGATACGGAAGATGGCTCATTCACCTATCTGGCTTTAGGTAATACACGGATCGGCCATATCGGCATCGCGCCCTGGACGGGATTCTCGAATGAAGGGGTCCTCGGTGGCGGAATTCGTCGCGCCGCCGTGCAAACTGGACAGTTACACCGCGATGATCTGCTTTTGCTATGGACCGACGGCCTACCGGAATCGGAGTGCACTGCACTCGCCACTTCGCTGTCGTTCCGGCCCGCACAAGACATCGCTAGCGCACTTCTAAGGACACTTGCAAAACCTTATGACGATGCGGCTTGTTTGGTATTGCGGTGGCTCGGGTGAGCATTCTTGGAACGCTACCGCTTCCGCATATCCACGCGGTCTTTCAAACACGCCGCCGCGCCTACGAATTGGCGAAGGAATTGGGCGTAAGCGAATTCACGGCAAGAGGCTTTGCCGCGCGGGTGTCCGACATGGGCCGTTTGTGCTTAACAAGCCTCAGGATTCCCACCGTCCGAGTCAATTTGAATCGGGAAACTTACACCAGTGAGCTAGTATTCGAGTTCCATGACAACGCGCCCGTTGAACCACCACCAGCTCCAATAGAGTCGGCCGCCGGATTCCAACTTTCTGCTGCCTGTTCAATTCCGGCAGCGTCGTGGACGGCAGCAAAACAAGAAGCCCTACGCGCATTACTGAACAAGCAAACGCGCGAGGAACTGACGGATAGCCTGCAGCAAAAGAACGCAGCATTGGCGGAAGCTGCGAAGCAGCTTGAAGATGCATCACGCGCTAAGGGTGAATTTTTCGCCACCATGAGCCATGAGATACGCACGCCAATGAACGCTATCATTGGCCTATCAGGACTCTGTCTAGATACCGGGTTAACTGACCAACAAAAAAAATACATTTTAGGAGTGCACAGCTCTGCGAGAAGCCTGCTTTCAGTGATCAATGACATCCTCGACTTCTCTAAGTTCGAAGCCGGAAAATTATCTTTAGCCGATGCCGATTTTGAACTGCAGTCAGTCATGGATTTACTGGAGTCGATCGCAGGGCACCTCGCTTCTGAAAAAGGCATCCAATTCAGTCTGTCAATTTCAGCAGACGTACCGAGAAATTTACGCGGTGACGCCGCCCGTCTGGGTCAAGTTCTGCTTAATCTGTCAGCAAACGCGGTCAAGTTCACAAACAGCGGGTGGATCAATATCGCCGTATTACTCAAGCGAACGGGAGACGATTATAGCGAGCTTGAGTTCAGAGTCAGCGACAGCGGTATCGGCATCAGCATCTCTCAGCGCTCAAACTTGTTCATCGCCTTCAGCCAAATCAAAAAGTCAACGTCTCACGGTTTACACGGCACCGGTCTTGGGCTAGCGCTCAGCAAACGAATTGTCGAAATGATGGCTGGTCGCATATGGGTTGAGAGCGAACCAGGAGTCGGCAGCTGTTTTTATTTCACAGCCCGCTTCGGCCACAGTCAATATCGCTCCATTAGGCAACATAACTTAGACTGTAATCGACTAGATTTGGTAACAGAAGCAAGAGCCTGCCTCACTGGTGCCCGCGTATTAGTTGCAGAAGACAACTCTTTCAATCAATTGGTCATAGAGGAACTTTTGAAGCAAGCGGGTATCATCGTAAGACTCTGTAGCAATGGGCGCGAGGCGATAGAACGGTTAGCGGAAGAATCTTTTGACATCGTACTCATGGATTGCCAGATGCCGGAAGTCAATGGCTATGAGGCTACGAGGCTGATCAGGGCAGACTCTCTTCTTGCGAATCAGTGCGTGATTGCAATGACAGCGAATGCGGCGCAGGAGGATCGTGAGCGCTGTGTCGCCGCTGGCATGAACGATTTTCTAGCTAAACCGATCGATCCAGAAACCCTATATTTGCTACTGGCGAAATGGATACGCGCATCGGGACGCAGCCCTGAAACTACCCCGTAGAGCCACCACACTCGACTGCGTTTAGCACAATCCTGTGCATTGCAAGCCCACTTTATTTTCACCCTAATGCGTACCTAACGACAGCACCATTCAAACTATGGCCTGCAACGGTCAAGTAAATCTGACGATCGCTGATTGTAATATCTAATCGCATGCGACGATCTAGCAGTTCGACGAACGAAGCCAAAAACACTGGATCGATCTCATAGATTTCGATCAATGCGGATCGATGAATGGGCGGCTCTGCGGCCAGACGACTTAGGAGCAAGCGGATGTCCTTGTGCGGATAGATCACGAGACGCGGCGCAGCTTTGGCAGCCTTATGCAAACGGGCAGCTTCTGGCAGACCCACCTCGATCCAAGCCTGTAGCGTGCCGGTCAGATCACGAATAGAGAGCGCTGGCAGCTCGGGATCGGATAAGCCACCTTTGGAAAATGCAAGGCCCTCGGTGTGCTCTAGGCAGTAGGCAAGAACACGTGTGGCGAGGTACTCCTCACTTTCCGAAGGGTGACGAGCAGCACGAAAGGACAGTGACTCATACACGCCACGGTCTGCATCGTTTAGCGTGACCTCAAGGGTATAGATAGTCGCACTTAAAGCCACGCGGCCCCCTGCACACCTAGCGAACCGTTAGGAGCGCTGGCGCAGCTCCGTACACAGAGGTCGGTTCCCCTAGTTACGCGATGCACAATGTGCGCACGCGGACAAAGGCGAACAAAAAACCCTGCTGCACTGCACAACGTAATCCCTGCTGCCCGTATTCCAACCATGCTACTGACCTCCCGATCGTTTTAACTTGGTGCGCACAGCCATTTCCTTGTTCCGCAAATAGGAACGGGACGCGCCGGCAGTCCAGTTCGAAAGCACCCCTCGGAGCACGTTCGGCACACTCGCCTAACCGAAGGACCCCATTCAAGCGTCGCGCGGCATCCATCGCACACCGGTTGCGGCGCGAAATCGCGGAGTCACGCACGAAGTGGGCGCTGAAAAGGCGCCTGCGGGCGACTCGTAGCCGCCACTACGGCAACGGCCGACCATATCAATCGGACAACGCTTGTCTTCGTCGCGATCGACGCTCACCATCCTGCTACAGGATTAGGGGAGTTCAGCGATGTGCAACTGCAACAATGTAAGAGTGGTCAGTTTAAAGTGTGCGGAGGCGCTCGTCGCAATTTTATTGACTACCAGCGTTTGTGCTGCCGTCAGCGTCGAGCAGCCCGGATTCACTCTGGAACAGGCCACCGCCTACCCCTTTGTCGACCACCTGGTCAGCGCAGCAGCGATTGACCGCGTCGCCTGGGTCCGCATGGTCGGCGGTGTCCGCAACATCTTCGTTGCAGACGTGGCCACAGCCAACCCACGACAGGTGACGCAATTCACTGCGGATGATGGGCAAGAACTCACGCAATTGACCTTCTCGGCCAACGGTGAACAATTAGTCTTCGTCCGCGGGGGTGATCACGATTCCAATTGGCCGGCCCCCGGCGGGCTCCAGCCGAACCCAGCCTCATCCGCTGCAGAGCCAAAAATCGCGCTCTGGTTGGCCGACCCATTGGGCAACACGCCCGCTCGAAAACTCGTCGACGGCGATGCGCCCGCCCTCTCCGCTACCGGCCAGTTGGCCTACATCCACGACCATCAGGTCTGGACGGCTCCTCTCGATGGCCAGCCAGGTGCACGTTTGTTCTTTGATCGCGGACAGGACGGGGCACTGTCGTGGTCACCCGATGGCCAACAATTGGCGTTCGTCTCCCACCGCGGGGACCATGCGTTTATTGGCGTCTATACGGGGGAGGACCGACCTCTACACTGGCTCGTACCCTCCACAGGCTTTGACGGCCACCCTATCTGGTCAGAGGATGGCAAGAAGTTGGCCTTTATTCGCCTCCCAGGCGAGGGTGGTCCACCACCCGCCCTCCTTAAACGATCGCCTGCGCCTTGGGCGATTTGGTCGGTAGACGTCGCTACGGGAGCGGGGCACGCGGTTTGGAATAGCCCGGAGACCTTGCGTGGTTCCTACCCAGATGTCGCGGGCGAAGCTAATCTGCACTGGGCGGGTAACGACCAATTGACCTTCTTGTCGGAGGTCGATAATTGGCCACACTTGTATGTCGTGGCTGAAAAAGGTGGTGAAGCCCACCTGCTTACCCCCGGCCCCTTCATGGTTGAACACGTTGCCGTCAGCAAAGATGGCCGATCACTCGTGTATTCCGCCAACACCGGCACTACTGCAGATGACGACGATCGGCGCCACCTCTTCCGCGTCGGGATCTCCGGGGGGGCGCCGACGCCACTGACCCGCGGCGAGAGCTTGGAATGGTCACCGGTGACTTGGTCCGCTGGCGTGGCGTTCATTGGCGCCGATGCCCGCAATCCTGGAGCAGTGCATATTCTCCCTTACAAGGGCGCAACGCCCAAACCGTTGCCCGGCCAAGCGCCGCCGGCAACCTTTGCGGGCGCCCGTTTTATTACGCCCAAGCAGGTCACATGGACAGCACCCGATGGTCTGTTGATCCACGGCCAATTGTTCCAACAGCCCGACGGCGTGGCGGCCAAACCCGGCGTCATCTTTGTCCACGGTGGCCCGCCCCGGCAAATGCTGCTCGGCTGGTCCTATATGCGCTACTACGCGAATGCCTATGCGGTAAACCAATACCTTGCAGCGCATGGATTCGTAGTGCTGTCGGTCAACTACCGATTAGGGATCGGCTATGGCTACGACTTTCAACACCCCGCAAATGCGGGCTGGACCGGATCCTCGGAATACCAGGATGTCGCTGCCGGTGGACGCTACTTAGCCGGTCTTCCCGGCGTGGATCCCCAACGCATCGGTATTTGGGGTGGATCCTACGGCGGACTGCTCACCGCTTTAGGGCTTGCACGGGACTCCGACCTGTTTAAAGCCGGCGTAGATATCCACGGCGTCCATGATTGGTCTCGCGACATCGGTTTCGACGAGAGCAACGCACCCCGCCTGCGCTATGAGAAAAGCGATTTAGAGGAAGCGCTCGCTGTGGCCTTCAAGGCCTCACCCGTTGCCGACATCGACCGATGGACCTCACCGGTAATGCTGATTCACGGCGACGACGACCGCAATGTGCATATCGGCCAAACGATCGATTTGGCGCGGCGCCTACGCGACCATGGCATCACCCATGAAGAATTGATTATTCCAGACGATATCCACGACTTCTTGCGCGATGCCAATTGGGCCAAAGTGGATGCGGCAACCGTTGACTTTTTGACACGCAAACTAGGCGCACAATAAGACCGCAGGAGCGAACCCGTCACTACCGCAGACTGCCCCGCAGAATCAGGCAGGGGGAGTCGGCCGCCAAGGCGGACCCTACTCTCGCAGCAACAGGCCATCCAAGGCCCCGCATCGCCTCTTTGCCGCCTTCCAGCAGGTCAATCAGCACCAATGCCCACATTAAGTCCAATACCGGCCCATAAACAGTAGGATTACTCCAACTTACGGCCCATGATGCCCTTACTCTTATAATGAAGGAGCGGACATTTTGCGGGCCAATGGCTACTAACGCTCTCACTCCGTATCCCTGCTGGAATCTGGCGGAACTAACGGTATAGATATATGGCAACTAGAATCCTTCCAGTCGCAACCCGCATCTACCGTTTGGTCGGCGCATTCATGCTCCTCGCCATTCTAACCGGCGCCATTTCCCTACGCACACTGTCGCGACTGAAGGTCAATGGCCCGGTGTATAACGGCATCGTCTTGCAGAAGGACCTCCTCGCCGATATTCAACCGCCACCGCTATACCTAATCGAAAGCTACATGACCGTGTTGGAAATGCTCGGAGAGGCCAATCCCGCTACCCTGCGAGACCACATTTCCAAGCTCAAAACCTTGCATGATGATTTCACAGAACGCTCGAAAGTCTGGAGCATAAAATTAGCGGGCACACACACCGGCGAACTGCTAACCGAACAGTCGCGCCGATACGCACTGCCAATGTTTGCCGCGATCGAAAGCGAATTTATCCCCGCCATACTGCGCCAAGACAAAGCGGCCGCATCCTCTCTAGCCTACGAAAAAATAAAAAATCAGTATCTCAGTCACCGCAAAGCCATCGACGAGCTAGTCGCTTTGGCATCCAAGAATAGCGAACAAGAAGAATTGTCCGCACGACGCGAATCGAACGAACAGACATTCTTACTAATTGCCGCATTGACAGCAGGACTGCTGCTCATCGGCATCTATAGTTCTCTGATGGTACGTTCCTTGATGCAGATTTTGAAGGCAACGGCCAATCTACTTGGTTCGGGATGCCTAGAGGTTTCCAGTGCCGCAACACAAGTATCGGCGTCGAGCCAAAGTCTAGCGGCAGCATCGAATCAGCAAGCCGCGTCTGTTGAAGAGACCAGCGCATCGCTAGAAGAAGTGGCGAGCATGGTCCGGGTCACGGCGAACAATGCCGAAAAGGCAAAACTGCTGGCAGCGGAAACACGTTCTGCAGTGAACCACAGCTCCCAGAGCATGACAGAACTCAATAAAGCGATGGAAGAAATCGATGCGGCGAGCACACAGGATGCTCGCATCGTGAAAAACATTGATGAAATCGCATTCCAGACCAACATACTCGCACTCAACGCCGCCGTGGAAGCTGCACGCGCTGGTGAATCCGGCGCTGGGTTTGCTGTAGTCGCAGACGAGGTCAGATCGTTAGCGCAACGCAGTGCGGCAGCGGCACGGGAAACCGCAGAGAAGATTGAGGTCGCACTCGAAAGTAGTCAAAAGGGCTTGCAGTGCACCATCAAAGTAGGTGACGCACTGCTAAGGATCACTGAGAAGGTAGGCTCCACCGACATCATCGTTGGCGAGATAGCCACGGCGGCACGTGAGCAGGCGCAGGGCCTTGAACAGATCAATGAGGCAATCAGTCAGGTAGACCGTGTCTCGCAAGGCAACGCCAATAACGCCGAGCAAGGCGCTAATGCAGCGGCCAATCTCAGTGGGCATGCAGCCAGCCTGCAGGCTTTAGTGGCCCGATTGCGACTATTAGTCGGTGGGAAACCAGAAGCAAAGACGGCATCCACCTGGGGCATGAATTAGGCGTTTACCCCTTGGATGAAGCTCGAGTATGTCGACCGTGATCGCGGCATTGCGATGACCAAAGCGCGCCGCTAAAAATGGGGAGCCGAGCGCAAGGAAAGAAGCGCTGCACGCCGGCTAGGCTGCCTGTTATGTCAAAAAAAACCAACTCACCACAGTGATCTGTGTACGCTCCGGCACGTCAAACAACCACGTAGTGGACCGAAATACACCGTCCGTTTGGCTATTCAAAGAGTGACAGGACAAACCTCATGACCACCTTTGTTCCCACGCAATCGCTGGCCCACGCTACCCGCCGTCTTTGGCTGCCTGTTGCGATCACCGTCGCGCTACTCGTGATTGGCTCTTGGGGCGCTGCAGCAGCCCATGCAGAGGGCTGGAAGCAAACCATCCAAATCTTTCGCATCAACCATAGCTCCGTTGCGATGTCGCTGGTCACTGCGCCTCCAGCTGGGCATAGCCTTGGCGATCTGCGGGTCCTTCCCGCAACGCCGATCTACGACGTGAACGGCGTCGCCATTGGACGCCTCGACGCACAAATGGTAACGACGAGCATCGATTACCCAAGGATTGGTGATGAAATCCGCATGACCAATCTGAACTTTAACTTCGGGCAGCCCGCAGGCAATGCTGCAGGGTCGCCGCATTCGCTGCTCGTTAGCGGCAGCGGAGTCTATGCCACGGTCCACAGCACCTTGCCGACGGGTGCGGTATTAGTCAGGGCCATCACCGGCGGTACAGGCGCCTTCACGGGCGCACAAGGCTACGCGGAAAGTGAACATTTGCACGATGGCTCTTGGTGGCACACCTTCCATATCTCCGGGGTCTCCGTCCGTCTGGCGCCTGAGCTATTCCGACCGTAGCGACGCCCGCTAAGCCTCTAGCGCCCCTCTTTGCCGCCAAACTGTGGTCAGACGACCCCGCCCTGGTGGCCCATGACTGGGACCCTGCCCACAGCGCAGGGGCTTCCATTACGCCTGGCGTGGGCGGAGCAATGGGACGGCCCCCTAGTCCGGGGAGAGCGTAGCTCTCCAGCCGCGCCTGTGCAGACACTTGTCCGCGCAAGACGTCGCCTTGGCAGCAAAAATCGTTCGCGCCGCCCTCGCCGAACACTTTGGGTGTCGTTCTAGTGTCCTCCTTAGGACAACCAAGGTAGGCTTCTGCCCATGCGAACATGCATCCCCGCCGCTGACCCCACCCTCGCGCAGTACAGCCACACGGTCCTCGCCAACATAAACACGGCTGTGGAACGGATGCTCCTTAC
>Ga0194047_10000890_pt1 | contig 19038 bp, 15 predicted proteins | sample JunL225m_MetaG_2_FD_160070 | JGI IMG/M metagenome (GOLD analysis project Ga0194047, IMG submission 160070) | Anoxic zone freshwater microbial communities from boreal shield lake in IISD Experimental Lakes Area, Ontario, Canada - Jun2016-L221-5m | ecosystem: Environmental > Aquatic > Freshwater... | reverse complement strand
CATTGCTGACTTGTTCAAAGCAGCAGGCGCATCGCGCATGGTGTCGCTTGACTTGCACAGCGGTCAGATTCAAGGATTCTTTTCTGGTCCTGTTGACCACCTCACAGCACTTCCTGTGCTCGAGCGTTACGTGCGTGAACATGCACCGCAAGACTTGGTCATCGTGTCGCCCGATGCTGGTCGAGTGAAAGTTGCGGAGCGTTTCGCGCAGCACTTGTCAGACCTCAATGCAGACGTTGCGTTCATTAACAAGCGCCGACCCAAAGGCACCACAAACATCGCCATTGCAAAAGAAGTCATCGGTGACGTTGACGGCCGTTTGTGCATCCTGACCGACGACATGATCGACACTGGCGGCACCATCGTGTCAGCAGCTGAATTGTTGCTCGAACGCGGTGCAAAAGAAGTGTGGGCAATGGCAACCCACGGTGTCTTGTCAGACCCCGCCGTTGAGCGCTTGTCAAAGTCCCCCATCTCACGGGTTGTTCTCACAAACACGCTTCCCTTGCCAGCCAACAAGATGTTCGACAAGGTCGAAGTGCTTTCCGTCGCAAAAATCATCGCTGATGCACTTGCTGCAGTCTTTGATGAGACCAGCGTGTCAGAACTCTTCGACGGCGAAAACCAGTCCTAGCCCTCTCGAACGGGGCGAAATACCCCCAGAAGAGGTTTGACCCCTGTGGCAGTAGCCGGTTCTGGTCATAGACTCCTAAGCCGTGTCGAATACAGCAACTCTCTCAGCCGAAGCCGGTCGTGTAACCGGAAGCCCAGCATCGCGTCGTCTGCGCGCCGCCGATCGCATCCCTGGCATCCTCTATGGCCACGGCATGACCCCCGTCATCTTGTCGGTTGCTCGTCGTGACCTTCGCGTTGCATTGTCAGGTCCTGCTGGCCAGAACACCATCTTGACTCTCTCTGTTGACGGTTCGTCATATAACGCAGTGGTGAAAGAGATGCAGCGTCACCCAGTGCGCCGCAACGTCAGCCACGTCGACTTTGTACAAATCAACTTGTCAGAAGAAATCGTCATGCACGTTCCAGTACACCTCACTGGTGTTGCTAAGCAGGTAGTTGCTGCTGGCGGACTTGTTGACGCAGCTGTTGAAACAATTGAAGTTCGTACAACTCCTGCAAACATTCCAAACGAAATCGTTATTGACATCACAGACCTCACTCCTGAATCCGTCATTCACTTGGCAGACCTCAAGTTGCCTGCAGGCGTTGTCGCAGTTGGCGATCCAGACATGCTCATTGCAACAGTTCTGATGTCACGCGGTTCAACTGCTGACGCAGCGGCAGCAGCAGCTGGTGATGCGGCAGCTGGTGACGCAGCAGCCGAAACCAGCAACTAAGTCGCGACTCGCGGGTCGCCTCTTTTTTCACATCATGTTGCGCCGTTCGGCTCCCCGACAAGGCGACATGGAACGCACGCTTATTGTCGGTCTTGGTAATCCAGGCAAAAAATACGCACGCACTCGTCACAACGTTGGTACCGATGCAATTGAAGTTCTTGCCAAGCGCCTTGGAGTCTCACTCAAAGTCGGTCGCGACCGCGCACAAATTGTAGAAACCCGAATGAACGGCCAGGCAGTGGTGCTAGCGATTCCCACTACATACATGAATGACTCTGGTGAGGCAGTCGGCCCGCTTGCGCGTCGTTACAAAATTGAAGACCCAGCAAACATCATCATTGTCCACGACGAACTTGATCTAGAACCAGGCGTTCTTCGTCTCAAAATTGGTGGCGGACTTGCTGGCCACAACGGATTGAAGTCAATTTCAGCGCATCTGCACACGGACGATTACGTGCGAGTACGTATCGGAGTTGGTAAGCCTTCATCAAAAGATGTCGGTGCAGACCATGTGCTGTCATCTATTCCAGCTGCAGAACGTCGCGTTCTTGATGTGGCAGTAGAAATTGCTGTTGATGCAGTTGAAAGCATCATTTCTGGTGGGCTTGCAGCTGCAATGCAGGACTTCAACGGACGGTGAGCACTCTCCCACTTAGGTCACGACCTCTTGGCATTCTTTCGTCGATAGTGGCGAACGAACCAGGAATTGATGCGATTGCAGGTCAACGTGATGCGGTTCTTGCCGTGCCAGAGGTTGCACGCGCAACCGTGCTTGCAGCTCTTGTCAACAACACAACGCGACGCCCCATAGTTATTGCCACACCAACCGGAACAATGGCTCAGTCCATCGCAGAAGATCTCATTGCTTTTCTTGGTTCCGATGCAGTTGAATTCTTCCCTTCGTGGGAAACATTGCCGTTTGAGCGCGTGAGTCCGGCTGTTCTCACTATGGGTTCACGCATGCGCACCATGTGGCGAATGCGCCAACGAGACACTGCACCTGCAGTGATTGTTGCCGGAACGCGAGCATTGCTACAGAAACTTGCTCCAGGTTCTACAACACTTGAACCAATTCACGTCTCAGTCGGCAGCACCATGAATATTGATGCACTGTGTGAGCAATTGGTGCATTGCGGATATCGTCGCGAAACCATTGTTGAACATCGTGGTGAGTTTGCTCGTCGTGGCGCCATTGTTGACATTTTTCCTAGCACTGATGACGAACCAATTCGTATTGATATGTGGGGAGACGATGTTGATCGTCTGACGCACTTCACCGTTTCTGACCAGCGCAGTACTGACGACATCACGGCTGTAAATATTTTCCCTGCTCGTGAATTGCTATACGTCGATGGCGTGCAAGACCGAGCACGAGAACTCATTGCATCAGAACCATGGGGCCGCGAGCAGTGGGAGCGTTTGTCAGAGGGTCAAATATTTGATGGCATGGAAAGTTGGCTCCCGTGGCTCACTGAGTCCGATGATGTACTGACCGATCATCTTGGTGAAGATGCTCTTGTCATCATGGTGGAACCGCGCCGCATGGGTGAACGCGCACGTGACTTATTAGCTGAAGAAGACGACCTAGCAAAAGCATTGGCAGCCTCGTGGGCACGTGATGAAAATGTTTCTTTCCCTCGGCTACATGTTGAAGCCGACCGTATTTTTTCTAGCAGTAACCGCACACCGACAATCTCACTAATTCCCACAGCCGAATCGGTTGATGGCCCTGCAATACCTGCTTCTGGTTGGGGTCCGATCATTCACGACCCTGCGTCCTTTGTTCGGCGCATCAACGAAATGCTCAGTGAAAAGTGGAGCATTGTCGTGACAGCAGAGACAGAGGAATCAATTCCTCGCCTGGTTGAGATGATGCGCAGTCACGGCATTGATTTCACTGCAACTAATGACGCAGACAAGATTGCAAAGCCAGGCGCATGGGTGACGTATGCACCGCAAACACGCGGCGCATCACTTCCTAACTCTCGTGTTGCAATTATTTGCGAAGCTGATCTCAGCGGACGACGCCGCACGCGTTCATCGCGACATACAAAAGCACGATCATCTGGCACTGTCTTTGAAGACTTGCAACCCGGCGGTTACGTAGTGCATGCACACCACGGTGTGGGCAAATACGAAGGCATGGTGAAGCGCTCTATTGGTGGCGTCGAACGTGACTACTTGTTGATTGCGTACAAGGGCGGCGACAAGCTGTATGTGCCCACCGAACAGATCGGCGTCATTCGCCAGTATGTGGGCGGCGAAGCACCCACACTGCACCGCATGGGTGGTTCCGACTTCGCCCGCGCAAAATCTCGGGTGCGTTCTGCTGTACGCGAAGTGGCACAGGAATTGGTTCTGCTGTATCAGCGACGCGTTTCTGCAGTAGGTCATGCATATCCACCAGATACCCCATGGCAATCAGAAATGGAAAATGCATTCCCCTTCGTTGAAACTCCGGATCAACTTGACGCAATTGCAGCAATCAAGACCGACATGGAAAGCGAAGTCCCAATGGACCGCTTGTTATGCGGTGATGTGGGTTTTGGAAAAACTGAAGTAGCGGTGCGTGCAACATTTAAGGCAATTCAAGACGGCAAACAAGTTGCCGTGCTGGTCCCCACCACATTGCTTGCCACCCAACATGGCAATACTTTCTCGGAACGATTCGCTGGCTATCCCATCAAAGTGGAAGTGCTGTCACGATTCCTCACCAATGCAGAAGCAAAGAAGGTCATTGCCGGTTTGAAGACCGGAGAAATTGATTGTGTCATCGGGACACACCGCCTGTTGCAAGAAAGCATCGAATTCAAAAACTTAGGTTTGCTCATTGTGGACGAAGAACAACGTTTCGGCGTGCAACACAAAGAAGCCATGAAACGCATGAAAACAAACGTGGACGTGTTGTCAATGTCGGCAACGCCAATTCCACGAACTCTCGAGATGAGCCTTGTTGGTATTCGAGACTTGTCTCTCCTGCAAACACCCCCAGCAGATCGCCAACCGATTCTTACTTTTGTGGGCGAGCAAAGTGAGCAAGTTGCCGTTGAAGCAATTCGACGCGAACTACTGCGCGAAGGTCAAGTGTTCTGGGTTCATAACCGTGTGCAGTCAATTGAAGAACGCGCTGCTGAAATTCGTGAATGGGTTCCAGAAGCACGAGTCGCAGTTGCTCACGGACAAATGGATGAAGCAAGTCTCGAGCAAATTGTTCTTGACTTCTGGGAAGGAAACTTCGATGTGTTGGTGTGCACCACCATTATCGAAAGCGGCATCGACATGCCGACGGTGAACACGTTAGTCGTAGAACGTGCCGACCTACTGGGTCTCGGGCAAATGCATCAATTACGTGGACGTGTAGGTCGAAGCGGACAGCGTGCGTATGCATATCTCTTTCATCCGCGCGACAAAGTCTTGTCACACGATGCATACGAACGCCTGCGCACCATTGGCGAATCAACCGACTTGGGAAGTGGATTCAAAATCGCCATGCGTGATCTAGAAATTCGCGGCGCCGGAAACCTTCTTGGAGAATCACAAAGTGGACACATTGCTGCAGTCGGTTACGACCTGTACTGCCAACTTGTCACCGAAGCAGTCTCAGAAATGAAGGGCGAATCCGTTGCAGAAGATGTCGAGATCAAAGTTGACATCACGATGGATGCCCATCTTCCTGATGACTACGTGCCAAGCCAAGATCTGCGCCTCGAGGCGTACCGCCGTCTTGCCACCGTGCGCACCACAGAAGAATTGGCTGACATCGAAATTGAATGGCGAGACCGCTTTGGACCGCTACCAGAACCAGCTCAAGCACTTATTTCGGTCGGTGCTTTACGTGTTGAATGCCTTCGTCTCGGAATTACAGAGATTGTCACCAACGGAAACACCATTCGGATTTCGCCGATTCGCCTGCGCGCAAGCCAAACTATGACCCTGCGACGTCTTGCCTCTCTAGCTGTCTATAAGGACGAGCCCGGTTTCATTTCTCTGCCATTGCAGCGCGGCTCAAACCCCGCCGTGACAGTGATCGCTCTGTTGCAGGGGCTTTTTGACCCCTCTGACGACTAGGGTTTCTGTGTGATTAAGAGCCTCCGTCCTTCCCGTTTCGCCGCCGCATTTGCAGCCACCTGCCTCCTCGGCCTGTCTGCCTGCGGCAGTGTGTCCTCAACGTCAAATGCATTCAGCGTTAATGGCACCGGATATTCGCAAACAGATTTCAACAAATTGTCTGACATTCTTGTTTCTGCTGGTCAGTTCACAGCGGTGAACGGCAAAATCAAAGCAGCAGATGCAAATGTGGTTTTGCAAACTCTGATTCGATACGAAGCCTTCCTTCAATTTATGAAAGAGCACAAGCTCACAATTCTTGAATCAGACAAAGCAGATGTCCTGAAGAACGCAAACGCCGACGCGAAGTTTCCTACGTACCCCAAAGAACTCCAAGACATCTTGATTAACTTCAACGTTGCAGACATCACATTGAAGAAAATGGCTCCACCAGCTATTGGTGACCTTGAAAAACTGTATTCGTCATCACCAGCCACTGCGGGTGTCTTGTGCCTTAGCCACATCCTCGTGAAAACAGAGGCAGAAGCTCAGACTGTCCTTGCGGATCTGAAGTCAGGAACAAAGTTCGCCGCTGAAGCAGCAAAGAAATCAATCGAGCCAGGCGCTGACAAGTCTGGTGGATCATTGGCTAACGGCAAAGAACCATGCCAAGCACTCGCAGACCTGCAAACGTCTTTCGACAAAGACTTCATGATTGGGGCAGTTGCAGCAAAGCCTGGTGTGCCAACCGGACCAGTAAAAAGCTCATTTGGATATCACATCATTCTCAGCGCACCGTTTGTTGACGTAAAAGATTCTGTTGCCACAGTCGTTGCCGAGAACCCAGGCACCACTCTTCTTGCCGGATACATGTCAACTGCTGATATCAAAGTCAGTTCAACATACGGAATCTGGATCGGCGCTACCGCCACCATTAGCTAATGCCGCGCATTGTTGTCGTCGGTCTTGGGCCAGGAAATCCCGGTCTCATCACAACCGAGACACTCGCTGCAATAAACACAATCTCTGTGCGCTACTTGCGCACTATTCATCACCCATCTGCACATCTAGTCACTGATGCGAAGTCGTTTGATCATTTGTACGACAGCGCGCCATCGTTTGATGACGTGTACCGAGACATTGCACTTACTTTGGTTGATGCAGCTGTTCAACACGGTGAAGTGCTGTATGCAGTTCCAGGGTCGCCCACAGTTCTCGAGAAATCCGTTGCCCATTTACGTGCACGAACCGACATTGATCTTGTCATTCTTCCTGCAGTTTCATTTCTTGAAGATGTGTGGCGCGCATTAAACATCGACCCCATCGAAACAGGTGTCCGGTTAATTGATGGGCACGTCTTTGCCGAAGCTGCCGCCGGGATTTCAGGGCCAATGTTGGTTGCGCACACTCACGCGAACTGGGTGTTATCTGACATCAAATTGTCTGTTGATAATCCAGACCCAGAAACTGAAGTAATCCTTTTGCATCATCTCGGTCTTGCTGATGAACAAGTCGCACACACAACGTGGAGCAACATGGATCGCACCCTTGAAGCAGACCATCTCACATCTCTCTACATTCCCCACCTCGAAACCCCGGTCGGTCAAGAGATGGCACAGTTTCATGAACTGGCGCGTACCTTGCGTAAAGAATGCCCTTGGGACAGCGAACAAACCCATCAATCGCTAGTGCGCTATCTCATTGAAGAGACTTACGAAGTAGTTGACGCAATTTCGCGACTGAATGAGAACGACCCATCTACCGATATTGATCTCATTGAAGAACTCGGCGATTTGTTGTATCAAGTTGAATTCCATGCCGCAATTGCAGAAGAGCAAGGCCGCTTCACCATGGCCGATGTTGCACGCACAGTGCATGACAAATTGGTGTCACGACATCCACATATTTTTTCTGACGTAGTCGTCACGTCTTCGCAAGATGTTGAAAACAATTGGGAAGAAATTAAGAAGGCAGAAAAACCAGAACGTTCTGGTCCGTTCGATGGCGTTGTCGAAGCAGCACCCGCCTTGTCTTTTGCAACCAAAGTGCAACAGCGTGCATCTCGTATCGGATTTGATTGGGCAAATTCTGACGGACCGTTAGAGAAGGTGTCAGAAGAACTTCAAGAGGTCCACCACGCAATTGCAAGTGGAGACCCAGAATCCAGCACGGTAGAAGTGGGAGACCTCTTCTTCGCCGTGGTCAATGTGGCTCGTCATCTCGACATTGATCCAGAGAGCGCCTTGCGTTCAGCGGTCTTCAAGTTTCGTGCACGGGTGGAAGGTGTGACTCATTTGGCAGCCAGCCAAGGGCTTGACATGGCCTCATTATCTGCTGATGAACTTGACGAATTATGGGAAGTGGTTAAGTCCCACCCAACTCACTAGCGTTCTACCTATGAGTGAAATCGTCGAAGTAGTCGGCCGCGAAGTTTTAGATTCTCGCGGTAACCCAACAGTCGAAGTAGAAGTTGTCCTTGACAGTGGTGCCACTGGTCGAGCCATCGTGCCATCAGGTGCATCAACGGGTGAATACGAAGCAGTCGAATTGCGCGATGGCGGTTCTCGTTACTTAGGCAAGGGCGTACTTCGCGCAGTCGACAACGTAAATAGCCACATCGCTCACGTTGTCATTGGCATGGACGCCACAAACCAGCGCGCTCTTGACAATGCACTTATCGATCTTGACGGAACAGAAAACAAATCACGGCTCGGTGCAAATGCAATGCTCGGAGTCAGTCTGTCTGTCGCTCACGCCGCAGCAAGCGAACTCGAACTTCCGCTCTATCGCGCCGTTGGTGGACCACATGCACACGTGCTACCTGTTCCCATGATGAACGTCATCAATGGTGGTGCTCATGCTGACAACAACGTCGACCTTCAAGAGTTCATGATTATGCCAATCGGTGCCCCCAGCTTCCACGAAGCAGTGCGTTGGGGTGTTGAGACATACCACACCCTGAAAAAAGTTCTTGCTGACCGCGGCTTATCAACTGCAGTTGGTGACGAAGGTGGTTTTGCACCGAACTTGTCAAGCAATGAGGCTGCTGTTGCAATTCTTGTAGAGGCAATCGAAAAAGCCGGTTATGCACCAGGCACTGACATTGCAATTGCTCTTGACCCTGCAATGAGCGAGCTCTATCGCGATGGCGCGTATCACCTCACTGGTGAAGGAAAAGTGTTGTCAGCTCCTCAAATGGTTGAGTGGTGGACGTCACTTGTGGATCGCTACCCCATTGTCAGCATTGAAGACGGCATGGCGGAAAACGACTGGACCGGATGGGCACAGATGACTGCTGCACTTGGTTCACGAATTCAACTTGTCGGCGATGACCTCTTTGTTACAAACACACGTCGCTTACAAATGGGAATCGACCAGTCAGTTGCAAACAGTGTGCTGATCAAGGTCAACCAAATCGGAACTCTCAGCGAAACTCTCGACACAGTTGAACTCGCTACTCGTCATTCGTATACAAGTGTTATGAGCCATCGCAGTGGCGAAACCGAAGATTCAACCATTGCTGATCTTGCGGTTGCCACAAACTGTGGCCAAATCAAAACCGGTGCGCCTGCCCGAAGCGACCGTGTCGCTAAGTACAACCAATTACTACGCATTGAAGAAATGCTCGGAGACACTGCCCGCTTCCGTGGCCGAAGTGCACTTGCGCCCCTGAAGTAACGAACATCTGTTCGTGTGCCACGGTTCGGTCCGTGCAACACGGCACAATAGAGACGTGGCTCCGCGTATTTTGAACTCTCTCTCGCGCCTTGGCTCTCGCACTCGCGATGTCACTAGTTCACTCGTACGTCCGACTCCAGTCGATCAACGAATCGTTCGCAGCCCGTTCTTTCGCTGGATTGCCAGGCTTGCCCTTGCCACCGTAGTCGTGGCCGGCGGCACCTCGTTATTTTTCTTTCCCTTAATGGACTTTGTGACACAACGTTCTGCCATTGCGGAAAAGAACTCCGAGTTCAACTCCCTGGCTGACGCAAATGAACAACTCCAAACCGAAGTGAATTCTCTGCAAACACCCGAGGGCATTCGTAATGCCGCCCGTGCTCAATTGGGCTACGTCCTGCCTGGCGAGCAACGACTCTCACTTGTTCCGATGCCGAAATTGCCGACCGTTCTGCCAGCCAGATGGCCATACACAATGGTGACCGATATTTTGACCGTGCGAAACGCTCACTCTGGAGCGCCGACTAGCCCTCTCGCGCCGCTTGCTCCTTAGGGCTTTGCCCCATCGGCTCCATGCGAGCCCACTCAAGATGAATAGGTAGTGTTCCTTTTATTGTCTAACCGACTACGGGGGTTTTGAAATGGGTGGAAGCATTCTAGGAAATCGTGTTCTTCGTAAAGAAGATCCAAAATTTCTCACAACAGGCGGCGTCTACGTTGACGATCTTCTGGCCGAGCCAGCATTGGTGGGCGCACTACATGTCACATATGTACGCAGCACAGTTGCACATGGTGTCATCACATCTATTGACACTTCTGATGCTCTTGCCATGCCAGGCATTGTGTCGGTGCTCACCGGAAAAGATCTCGGACTTGAGCAAGTTCCATCTGCATACAACCCAGCCGCAACACGCACACTTCTTGCAACAGACAAAGTGCGCTTCGTTGGTGAGCCAATTGCAGCCATTGTCAGCAAAACTCGCGAACAAGGTGAAGACGCAATAGATGCAGTCATCATCGATTACGACGTGCTTCCAGCGCTCATCGATCTTGAAGAGGCAATGGCAAGTTCAACATTGCTCTATGAAGCATGCGGAAGCAATGTTGTTTTTGACTCCATGGTTCTCGGACTACCTGACAACACCGGTGATGCCTACTTCGCCGATTGTGAAGTAGTTGCCAAAGGTCGTTTCTTGAATCAGCGCGTGGCTCCTTGCCCGCTCGAAGTTCGCGGCGCTGCTGCTTCATGGGGCAACGATGGTCGCCTCACTGAATGGCTTTCAACACAGCACGCACAAGGTGCAGTTGCACCAATTGCCGCTGCGAACGGTATCGACGCAAGCATGGTTCATGTAAAGACACCTGATGTTGGTGGCGGTTTCGGTGCAAAGATCGGTGCATACCCTGAAGAACTTCTCTTGGGTGTCATTGCAAAACGCGTTGGCAAAGCAGTGCGGTGGCGTGAAACTCGCAGCGAGTCAATGGTTGGCCTCGGTCATGGTCGTGCGCAGTTGCAATACGTCACAATTGGTGGCAAGCGCGACGGCACAGTCACCCATTACCAACTCTGGGCCATTCAAGATTCAGGTTCATGGGTAGACATGGGAACAATCCTTGCTCCGTTCATGACACGCCCAATGTCTTCTGGTGTGTACGCAATTCCAAACATCGAATGCCGCACAACATCTGTTGTTACAAATACAACACCAACCGTTGCTTACCGCGGCGCTGGTCGACCAGAGGCAACAGCAGCAATTGAACGCGCGATGGATATTTTCGCTTTGGAAATCGGCATGGATGCCGTTGAAGTTCGTCGTAAGAACCTCATTCCGAAGTTCATGACACCACACACCACAGTTGTTGGTCAGACATACGACGTGGGCGACTACGAAACATCATTGAATAAGGTTCTTGAGGCAGCTGACTACAAGGGCTGGCGCGCAAAGCAGAAAGCGGCTCGCGACAGCGGCGCAACTAAGCAAATCGGTATCGGCGTCAGTGTCTATGTTGAGATCACCGGCGGCGTTGGCAATGGAGAATCAGCAAAGGTTGAAATTCAAGACAATGGTCACGCGCTGATTTACACCGGCACTTCGCCACACGGACAAGGCCATGCAACATCATGGGCCATGCTTGCTAACGAGCAAACTGGTATCCCCATTGAGAACATCGAATTGGTATGGGGCGACACAGACCTTGTGCCAATCGGTACCGGAACCATGGGATCACGTTCATTGCAACAAGGTGGTAACGCGGTATTCGCAGTCGCTGCTGAATTGGTGAACAAAGCAAAGTCAGTTGCTGCTCGTTTGTTAGAAGCAAGTGAAGAAGACATTGTTCTAGACAAAGATGCCGGAAGTTTCCACGTTGCAGGTACTCCAGCAGTCGCAAAGACATGGGCTGATCTCGCACTAGCTGAAAAACAATCAGGTGGACTTGTCCACTCTGACGTCATCAACGTTTCCGGCGCTACGTTCCCATTTGGTGCACACGTTGCAGTTGTCGAAGTTGACGTTGAGACAGGCAAAGTAACCCACATTGCTCACACCGCATGTGACGATGCCGGAAAAGTATTGAATCCAATGTTGCTTGAAGGACAAATTCATGGCGGCGTTGCACAAGGTGTGGCACAAGCACTTCTCGAAGAGGTGTGCTACGACCCAGACGGCAACCCCATCACGTCAAACCTTGCTGACTATGCATTCATCTCGGCTGCAGAACTTCCAAGCGTCACTGTTGTGCACATGGAAACACCAACTCCTATCAACTTGATTGGCGCCAAGGGAATTGGCGAGTCTGGCACCATCGGATCTACGCCATCAGTGCAGTCAGCTGTTGTTGATGCCGTTTCACAATTCGGCGTCAAGCACATCGACATGCCAACCACCGCAGAAAAGGTGTGGGCTGCAATTCAGTCCGCACGATAACCAACTACTACTTACTCAGAACTACACACAAAGGAAGCCATCATGAAGGTCACCATCACCGTTAACGGAACAACACACGAAAGTGACGTTGAACCACGCACCCTGCTCGTTCAGTACGTGCGCGAATCACTCGGCCTTACCGGTACCAATATCGGTTGCGACACCTCAAGCTGCGGTGCATGCTCATTGCACCTCAACGGCGAATCAGTAAAGAGCTGCACAGTTCTTGCTGCACAAGCTGATGGTGGCACAGTCACAACCATCGAAGGTCTTGCCAAAGATGGTGTCATGCACCCAATGCAGCAAGCATTCATGGAGAACCATGGCTTGCAGTGCGGCTATTGCACACCTGGCATGGTCATGGCAGCTATTGGCCTTTTGAACGAGAACCCTTCTCCAACAGAAGAGCAAGTACGCATCGGCCTTGAAGGCAACCTGTGCCGTTGCACCGGATATCACAACATCGTCAAGTCGGTGCTCGCATGCGCCAACAATAAGTAAGTCGGAGACACTCACATGATTCCTGCACCATTCGATTACAAGCGCGCATCTTCTGCCGCTGAAGCAATCTCACTTGTTAGTGAATACGGCGAAGACGCCAAATTCCTAGCTGGTGGCCACAGCTTGTTGCCACTGATGAAGTTGCGCCTTGCTCAACCAGCAGTGCTGATTGACATCGCACGTATTCAAGACTTGTCATACATCCGTGATGCGGGCGACCACATCGCAATTGGCGCACTCACACGTCACATGGATGTCGAAAAGTCACCAATCCTTGCCGAGCATGCACCTCTTTTGTCATTCGCTGCTAGCCATGTTGGTGACCCACAGGTACGCCATCGCGGAACAATCGGTGGTTCTATTGCACATGCCGACTCAGCATCTGACTTGCCAGCAACAACGTTGGCACTTGGTGCAACATATGTTGTGCAAGGCCCAAACGGAACTCGCGAAATCGCCGCAGCTGATTTCTATATCGGCTTCCTTGAATCAGCACTTGCTCCTGACGAGATGCTCACAGAGATTCGCGTGCCAAAAATGAAGGGCGCTACGTGGGGTTTCCAGAAGTTCAACCGCCGTGCTCAAGACTGGGCAATTGTCGGAGTCGCTGCATGGAAGCGCGGCACTGAGTCCGGCGTTGGTCTTGTCAATATGGGATCAGTTCCCGTGTTAGCAACAAGCGTTGCACAAGCAATTGCAGGCGGCGCAAGCATCGGTGATGCAGCAAAACTTGCAGGCGCTGAAGCAGAGCCACAATCAGACCTCAATGCAAGTGCGCAATACCGCGTTCACCTCGCTGAGGTCTTGGTGCGCAGAGCACTTGAGTCAACCAGCAAATAGTTCACACGGATTACCCGCGGACAGTCTTAACTCTCAAATTGGATAACAGCGCGATTAGCAACGTACGGGCCGAATACTTCAGCGCGAATTCTGTTGTGCTCATCTGCGGTGTCATATGCATGCCACGCAGCAACATCTTCAAATACTGCTGACACTGCAAAGTCAGCTGCCGTAGATGTATGTCCAGCATTTGGCCCACAGTTGTACGACACGAGACCATCAAGGGTTGCTGCATACTTGCGCAGCACGTTGGCCGCAACTTCTGGATGACCTGCAGGAACTTTGTCGTTCCACGTAAATAACACGATGTGATGAAGCATGAGTTGAACCTATAGCAATCCGACGTACGAACCGCCATCAACGTGCAACTGCACACCAGTCATGAATTTTGCAGAGTCGCTACACATGAAGGCGCCGATACGACCGAAATCATCCGCGTCGCCCATGATGCCTGCAGGAATACCCATTGATTTGATGTCCGGGTTTGCCCCGTACAACTGCGTGATGCGATCAGTGGCATGTGTTCCTGGCTGAATGGAATTGACAGTCACACCATCACCTGCAACTTCGCGCGCGAGAGTTTTCAAGAACCCGGTGACTCCAGCACGAGCCGTATTCGACAAGATCAGATTGTTCATTGGCTGACGCACAGCAACAGACGTAATGGCAAGCACACGACCCCAACTGCGCGCACGCATCGGCGGAACTGCCACCTGACACATTGCAACAACGCTTAATAAGTTCTTTTGCAGAGCTTCCAAATATTGCTCTTCCGGAGTCTGAGCAAAACCACCAGGAGGCGGGCCACCACCATTGGCAACAAGGATGTCAATTGACCCGAGGCTCTCAATGGCGCGTTCTGCGAATTCACGGCCGCCGACATCTGTTGATACATCGCACACAAACCCGATAGCCCCATGCCCAATTGCGACGAGCGCCTTTTCTAAGCGATTCTCATCGCGCCCACATACAACGACACGGACCCCTTCAGTAGCGAGCGCCTTGGCGGTCCCAAGGCCCAATCCAGCTGTTCCGGCAGCCACCGCTGCGGTTTTCCCTGTTAATCCAAGTTCCATACGCCCACAGTAGCCACGGGGCTCGGCTAGCCTGACTCTCACAAGGTGGTGAAACCATGGACGAGCGTCATCTCGACGCGATCGCCGACGCAGATACATATCCCTACTGGTATGAAGACGTAGACGAACCCGATTCGAACCCCACCCTGGTGCGCACTGAAAGTTGTGACCTCTGCATTATTGGCGGCGGTTACACAGGCCTCTGGACAGCCATCCTTGCCAAAGAACGCGATCCATCGCGCGACGTCATTCTCATTGAAGCTCACGAAGTGGGTTCTGCTGCCAGTGGTCGTAACGGTGGGTTTGTCGATGCATCACTGACGCACGGTATTGCAAATGCCCAAGCGCGATTCCCTGATGAAGTAGCGATTCTTGAAGAGTTGGGATTGAAAAATCTTGATGACATTGAAAGCGCAATCACGAAATACAACATCGATTGCGATTGGGAACGTACTGGCTCAATCGATGTCGCAATGACATCTCATCCACCGTCTTATCTTGATGAACTGCGCGACGATTACGCACACTTACGCAAGCTTGGACAAAAAGTGACATGGCTTGACCGCGACGCAGTGCAAGATCAAGTTCATTCACCGCTGTATACCGGTGGACTCTGGCGTCATGACGGTGTTGCACTAATTGACCCAGCGCGTTTGGTGTGGGGCTTAAAAGCTGCCGCTGAATCACTCGGTGTTCGCATCTATGAAGATTCAAAAGCCTTGTCCATGGAAAAAGACGGAGTGGGCGTATTAGTTACTACACCGCTTGGCGCTATTCGTGCCGGAAAAGTTGCGCTCGCAACCAATGCATTTAAACCGATTCTCAAACGTCTTGGTAATTACGTTGCCCCTGTCTATGACTATTGCATGGTCACTGAACCACTCACGCCTGCGCAACTTGAATCAATTGGCTGGAAAAACCGTCAAGGTCTCAGTGATATTCCCAACCAATTCCATTACTACCGACTCACTGAAGATAATCGCATCTTGTGGGGCGGGTACGACGCGGTGTATTTCTTTGCAGGAAAAGTTCGCCAAGAAAATGAATCGCGTCCTGAATCATGGGCGCGGTTAGCGAAACATTTCTTTGAGACATTTCCTCAACTCGAAGGCGTTCGCTTTTCTCACATGTGGGGCGGCGTTATTGATACATGCAGTCGCTACTGCGTGTTCTGGGGCAAAGCCATGGGTGGCCGCGTGTCTTATGCGCTTGGCTACACCGGTCTCGGAGTCGCAGCGTCTCGATTCGGTGCAGAAGTGATGCTTGATCTCATTGATGGTCGACGCACGCGAGCCACCGCAACTGAATTTGTACGCACAAAACCCGTTCCGTTTCCACCAGAGCCATTTCGCTTCATCGGCATTCAGGCCACTAAGTGGTCGCTTGATCATGAGGACAAGACCGGAACACGCAATACGTGGCTACGCACCCTTGACCGATTCGGTCTCGGATGGGACTCATAGAGCTCTATCCCCTACGCTCTATCTGTGTCATACGAGCCAAAAACCACTCAAGAAGTCGCTGACGGGCTATCCGCACACGGATACCTTGCCGACGAAGGTCTCGTTACTGCCGTCTTTCTCGCACTTACCTTGCATCGTCCACTTTTTCTCGAAGGTGAAGCCGGAGTGGGTAAAACTGAATTAGCAAAGAGCATCGCACGCTGGCAAAATGCCGAACTCATTCGTTTGCAATGTTACGAAGGTATTGATGCATCTCAAGCGGTCTACGACTGGGATTACTCACGTCAATTGTTGCATCTTCGCGCTGCAGAAGCATCTGGTGAAGCTGCACAATCTGGCACAGCCGAACTTGAAGGCCAGTTGTACGACGAAAAGTTTCTGCTGAAGCGCGCTTTACTTCGCGCAATTGATCATGGGCACGCAACCCCTCCCGTATTACTGATCGACGAAATTGACCGCGCCGATGATGAGTTCGAGGCATATCTCTTGGAAGTGTTGTCAGACTTTCAAGTAACAATTCCCGAAATTGGCACGTTTCGCACAGACAACCCACCCATCGTGATTCTCACGTCAAACCGCACCCGTGACGTTCACGACGCGCTGAAGCGTCGTTGTTTGTATCACTGGGTAGAACATCCATCGTTTGATCGTGAAGTCGAAATTGTTCGTATGCGAGTTCCAGAAGCAAGCGACGTTCTTGCTCGTCAAGTAGCCGGCGCAGTCGAGGCATTGCGTGCCATCAACTTGTACAAGCCACCAGGGGTCGCCGAAACAATTGATTGGGCTGCTGCTCTTGGTCGACTCGGAATTACAGAAATCGACGAAACAGTTCTTGACCGCACACTTGGCACAGTGCTGAAATACCGCGAAGATCACAGTCGTGTGCGTGATCACGGCATTGCTGGCATTGTTCAACAGGCATTTGATCGTGGCCTCCTTCACGGTTGAGTCAAACCCAGACCGACTAGCAGTCGGATTCGCGCGTGTACTTCGCCGTCTCGACATAGCAACGCCACTTGATTCTGTTCTCACATTTATCAATGCACTGTCGTTGGTGGGAATTGAAGATCGTCAATCGGTGTACTGGGCAGGTCGTGCCACGCTGGTACGCCGTCCTGAAGATTTTGCAATGTTCGACAAAGCATTTAATGTTTTTTGGGAACATCGTGAATCAGTGGTAGCTGATGATGAGGAACAACTAAAGGTCACTCTAGCGCTTGATAGTGAAGAAGAGGAAGGCAGTGCAGATGGAAACGCTGATGCATCCGACGAACCCACTATCACATTGCGATTCTCTGGCGTTGAAACATTACGCGACAAAGATTTTGCTGACTACTCAAATGAAGAGATGCAGCAGGCACAACATTTCATGCAGTCATTGCGAGTAGCCGGCCCCCCTCGTCCATCTCTGCGCATGAAACCAACACGCACGCGTGGCAAGCGCCCCGATATGCGTGCAACCGTGCGAGCATCTCTTGCGGCAAGTGGTGAACCAATGCGACGGCATTGGGTAGAAAAAGGCGACAAACCACGTCGCATCGTTTTTCTTCTCGACGTCAGTGGTTCTATGGAACCGTACGCACGCGCTCTCGTCCGGTTCGTTCATGCAGGGGTTGCTGGCCGTCAACGAGTTGAAGCATTCACACTGGGCACTCGACTCACACGCATCACGCGCGAACTGTCATCAAAAGACCCCGACAGAGCATTACGTGCTGCGGGTGAAAATGTGCGCGACTGGAGCGGTGGAACTCGCCTGGGTGAAACATTGCGTTTGTTCAATAACGAATGGGGCGTACGAGGCATGGCGCGTGGAGCCATCGTGGTTGTCCTGTCAGATGGTTGGGATCGTGGAGACCCCGTTGTGCTTGCCGAACAAATGGAGCGGCTGCATCGTGTGTCATTTCGTATTGTGTGGGTGAACCCACTCAAGGTCACACCGGGGTATGCGCCTCTTGCACGTGGAATGGCAGCTGCACTGCCGTATGTTGATGACTTCGTAGAGGGGCATTCTCTCGACGCACTCGAACAACTCACTAAGGTCATTAATCATGCGTGAACTACTGAATGACATCGACCGTTGGCAAGCCGACGGTAAACGAGTTGCCGTAGCCCGTGTTGTTGATATTGAAGGCTCTGGGCCTCGCGGCGCAGGCGCAGCAATGGCCGTTAGCCAAGACGGAGAAGTCAGTGGTTCAGTCAGTGGAGGCTGCGTCGAGAGCGCCGTGGTGACCGAAGCGTTAGCAATTCTTTCCGGTGAGCAACCAAGTCGCATTGTCACGTTCGGATATTCCGACGACGAAGCGTTTGCTGTTGGTCTGACGTGTGGTGGAATCATCCACTTATTCATTCAGCCTCTCGAGTGGTAACCATGAGCCCGTATCAAACGTTTTCAGCACTAGTACGTGACAATTCACCCGTTGCTCTTGTCACGGTTGTTGATGGGCCCCATGTTGGCGCAACCTTGGTGGTTACACCGGCTGGCCTCGTTGGCGGCTCACTTGGCAATCCAGATATTGATCGCATTGTGGCACGCGATGCGCTCGGGGAACTTGAAGCAGGTCGCACACTGGTACGTCATTACGGACCTCACGGTGAGTCGACACCTGAAGATCTCATTGATACAGAAACAGTGCGCATCTTCATCGAAAGTTTTTCTCCACCACCACTCATGTGGATTTTTGGTGCCGTTGATTTCACAGCGGCGTTAGCTCGCGTTGCAAAAGTTCTTGGTTACCACGTCACTGTGTGTGATGCACGCGAAGTGTTTGCAACACGCCGCCGCTTCCCTATGGCCGACGAAGTTAAAGTCACATGGCCAACACCGATGTTCACAGAGAATGGTCACCGTTTATCTTCGCGTGATGCTGTGTGCATCTTGACGCATGACCCCAAGTTCGATGTGCCGGCAATTCAAGGTGCGCTTGCAACGTCGGCCGGATACATCGGCGTCATGGGCAGCCGCAAAACTCATGCAAAGCGCCTCGAGCGAATGGCCGAAGTCGGCATCACCAGTGCAGCAGATTTAGCCCGTGTTCATTCACCAATTGGGCTTGATCTTGGCGGTCGCACCCCTGAAGAAACTGCAATTTCAATAGTGGGCGAAATTATCGCAACTCGTACAGGGCGCAATGCATCGCCTCTTGGTGCCAGCGAC
>Ga0194047_10000889_pt1 | contig 19043 bp, 17 predicted proteins | sample JunL225m_MetaG_2_FD_160070 | JGI IMG/M metagenome (GOLD analysis project Ga0194047, IMG submission 160070) | Anoxic zone freshwater microbial communities from boreal shield lake in IISD Experimental Lakes Area, Ontario, Canada - Jun2016-L221-5m | ecosystem: Environmental > Aquatic > Freshwater... | reverse complement strand
TATATAAAAAAACGTAATACAAATTACCTATGAAAAAAACCTTCTCCTTATTATTAGTATTAAGCATCGCTTTTAATTCTATGGCACAAGTTGATTCTTCAAAAGCTGCTGCACCTAGCAGTTCAACAACATTTACTTATTATATAGATGGATATTATAGAGGTGCCTTGGTGGATCAAGGAACTACGAATAAAACAAGTTTTACCAATTCAAGTAATGCTTTGCAATTGGGTATGGCTTCTTTTAAAGTGGATCAAGTAATGGGTAAGTTTGGCGCAACATTAGACTTAGGTGCAGGCAAAAGAGCCGAGGAATTTTCTTACAATGACAATGGTGTCGCGACAGTTTTTAAACAAGCTTATATTAGTTACGCGCCCAATTCAATTATTAAGTTTACTGCAGGTAAATGGGCTACGCATATTGGCTATGAATTATTAGATGCTTATTCTAATAGAAACTACAGTATGAGTTATGCATTTTCTTATGGTCCTTTCTTTCATACAGGTATTAGAGCAGACATTACTTTAGGTGCTAAATCTGCCATGATGATTGGCGTAGCACAACCCACTGATTATGTAAGTTCTCCTTCCCCAGATAAAATGTTCATTGCTCAATTTAGTACTGGAACAAAAGATGATAAATTAAAAGGTTTTTTGAATTACCAAGGTGGAAAAGACAAATCACAATTTGATTTAGTATTAAATGGAGTAGTGAGCAGTAAAGTAGGCATTAATTATGACGGAACCATTGCCAATATTGCTGGTAGCAATTGGAGTAGTAATGCCTTTTATGTGAATTATGATCCAACTGCAAAATATGGTTTCACATGGAGAACAGAATTTTTCGATGATAAAAAAGGAGCGGCAGGTGTTGGAACCTCAGTGAATCAAAATACGTTTTCTGCGAATATTCATTTTGCAAAGTTGACCATCATTCCTGAAATAAGATTTGACAATGCAAAAGACAAAATTTTCATTAATACCAATAATCGTTTAAATCCATTTACAGGAAATTTCATCATTGCTGCTGTATATAAATTTTAATACCCTAAAACCAAATCTTATGAAAAAAATTGAAGCGATTGTTAGAACTTCAAAATTTGAAGAAGTAAAAGATGCCTTAAAAAGTATAGGTATTGATTTCTTCTCTTATTGGGAAGCATCCGGAATCGGAAATGAACATTCTAGAGGACATCATAGTTATCGTGGGACTGTGTACGATACTCAATTCATCCCTAGAGTTTTTTTAAGCATTGTTTTAAAAGATGTGAACGTTGAAAAAACAATAAAATGTATCGAACAGGCTGCCTTTAGCGGAGAAGTAGGAGACGGCATGATTTTCACTTACAATATTGAAGAATCTGTTAGGATAAGCAATGGTGCAAGAGGAGAAGCCTCTACCGCTGGTCCAAGCGATTTAGTTTAACTCATTTAATAACAATAATAAATTCATTACAATGCGTAAAATTTTATACCTATTTATATTAGCGATGATGATTTTTTCAGTGAACTCGCTTCAAGCTCAAAGATTACCTGATCCAAATGGAGGTTTGACAGGATCTTTTGGTGACATCGATACGACTGCAGTAAAAGTGGCAGATACTATTTCAAAAGCAAAGGATTCTACTATTGCTGCACTTAGTGCATCTGTAAATAAACTCGCAGCAACCGTAACAACCGTTGCCAATGCAGATGGAAAAAATAAAGTTTCCATCAATTTAGTTTGGTTATTGATTACTGGATTCTTAGTATTTTTTATGCAAGCAGGTTTTGCATTGGTTGAATCTGGTTTAACAAGAGCTAAAAACGTAGCACATACCATGGCAATGAACTTGTGGGTCTATCCTGCTGGTGCATTGGGTTTCTTTATTTGTGGTTTTGCTTTAATGTTTGGAGGAATGGGACCTTTGGGTACCTTGGGTGGTTTTGATGGATTGAATCAAGAATTTACAATTAGTTTATTTGGACATACGTTTGGTTTATTTGGAACAAAAGGATTTTTAATGAATGGAGTGTATGATGTTGGTGTTTTAGGATTCTTTGTTTTCCAAGTTGTTTTTATGGATGCTGCTGCAACCATTCCAACAGGTGCAATGGCAGAAAGATGGAAATTCTCTTCATTTGCAATTTCAGGTTTAATCGTTGGTGCAATTATTTACCCAATTTATGGTAACTGGGTATGGGGTGGCGGATGGTTGTCTCAATTAGGTGCTAATTTTGGATTGGGTCATGGACATGTAGATTTTGCAGGTTCTTCGGTAGTGCATTTGACTGGCGGCGTATTGGCATTTGTTGGAGCAAAAATGATTGGACCAAGATTAGGCAAATACAATAAAGACAAATCACCTAATGCGATACCAGGACACAATATTCCAATGGCGGTTTTAGGTACATTAATTTTAGCATTTGGTTGGTTTGGCTTTAATGCTGGTTCTACTTTTGCAGGTACCGATTTAAGATTTACTGTAGTGGCATTTAATACCATGATTGCATCATGTGGCGGTGCTGCTGCTTCTACATTATGGATTTGGTTTGTGAGAGGAAATAAACCAGATGTAAGTATGATGTGTAATGGTTTATTAGCTGGATTGGTTGCGATTACTGCACCTTGTGCATTTGTAACTCCAATAGGTGGCTTAATCATTGGATTAATTTCAGGCATCATTGTAGTAGAAGTTACTTTCTTGGTAGAGAAAAAATTAAGAATTGATGATCCTGTAGGAGCAATTGCTGTGCATGGTGCAAATGGCTTATGGGGTGTATTGTCCTTAGGTTTATTTGCAGATGGTTTATATGGTGATGGATTAAACGGAGTAAAAGGAACTGTAACAGGTTTGTTCTATGGTGGTGGATGGGGACAACTTGAAGCAGAATTCATTGGAGCAATTACCAACATCGTATTTATTGGAGCAATGGGCTGGTTGATGTTTAAGCTTTTAGGTTTATTGGTTGGTGGAAACAGAGTTGCGCCAGAAGTTGAAATGTATGGATTGGATCTACCAGAAATGGGTATTGATGGATATTCTGGAGTGAAATTGGATAAAAATGCGGAAACACCGCTTTCTAGATAAGTTTTAATAGTTCGGGTTTATTGGTTTTAAGCAAGCAATCGTTAATCAGGGCTCCATTTTTATGGAGCCCTCTTTTTTTGTACAAATGAAACTAAAATGATTAAATTCATTCTCTAATTCACTTGATATGAAAAAACTTTTCACAATTATTTTATTAGTGGCCACTCATATTTTATTTGCCCAAAACAGTGCTTTGGTGAATCCCAATTTGCTTAAAAATAAATGGACAGCCAATTGGATTGCAGCACCCAACGCGACATCAAAAGAATATGGCGTGTATCATTTTAGAAATTCATTTGAATTAAATGGTATACCTAAAACTTTTATTGTAAATGTATCTGCTGATAATCGATATCGTTTGTTTGTCAATGGTCAATCCATTGGCAATGGCCCTGCAAGAGGTGATTTGTACAATTGGTATTATGAAACCATCGATATAGCCCCTTATTTAATCAAAGGGAAAAATACCATTGCTGCACAAGTATGGAATATGGGGGTGTATGCACCTGTTGCGCAGATATCCAATCAAACTGCTTTTTTATTGCAAGGCAATGGCGATGCTGAAAAAATGGTTAATACGAATAAAAATTGGAAAGTACTTATTAATGAAGCATATCAGCCTTGTTCCACCAAAAATGGGCAAGTATTGCAAACTTATATGGTGGTAGGGCCCGGAGACAGTGTTGCTGCCAATAAATATCCTTGGGGTTGGGAACAGAATAATTATGATGATCATGCATGGACCAATGCCGTAAATATTTCTAGTCCTGCATCGGTGGGTTATGGTTCAGACAATTTATGGTCCTTGGTGCCCAGCATCATTCCGCAAATGTTTGAAAGAAAACAATCCATCAATACGCTTAAAAAAATCAATGGAGAAATTACCAATAACAATTTCTTAAATAACAATGCTTCTTTTACAGTCAGTAAAAATAGTGTTACCAACAACAGTTCAAAATCTACGCAATTCTTTACACCAGCTAAAACCATTAGTTTATTGTACGATCAAACTTTTAATACAGTAGCGTATCCAACCCTGGTGGTTAGTGGGGGAAAAGATGCAATTGTTAAAATTACTTATGCAGAATCTTTATTTGATGCCCAAGGAGCAAAAGGAAATAGATCGGTGATAGAAGGCAAAACCATCAAAGGCAATTACGATGTATTTGTTGCAGATGGATCAAGTCATAGGACTTTTAGACCTCTATGGGTAAGAACCTATCGCTACATTCAAGTAGACATTACTTTAAAAGATGATCCCATTGAAATTGAAAATTTTTATGGAATGGCCACTGGCTATCCCTTCCAAGTAAAAGCAAATTTTGCAAGCAATGATTCTTCCATGCAAAAAATTTGGGAAGTGGGTTGGAGAACGGCACAATTGTGCGCAGGAGAAACTTATTTTGACTGTCCTTATTATGAGCAATTGCAATACGAAGGGGATACCCGCATACAATCTTTAATTTCATTGTATGTGACAGGAGATGACAGATTGATGCGTAAAGCCATATTGGATTTTTATCATTCAAGAGTACCAGAAGGATTAACGCAGGGTCGTTACCCTAGTAGTCGTTTGCAAGTGATTCCTCCTTTCTCTTTGTATTGGGTGTCGATGGTGTATGATTATTGGATGCATCGAAAAGACGATGCCTTTTTAGATCAATTTATGGTACCCATAACAGGTGTATTAGATTGGTATGAAAAACATATAGATGCCAAGCAATCTATCTTGGGGCCTATGAAATGGTGGAGTTTTGTAGATTGGAATTTAGCTTTTGATGGAGGTACGCCAGATGGGGCCAATGAAGGCAATTCATCGGTGGTTACATTACAATACATTGCTACTTTGCAACAAGCAGCTACTTTATTTAAACAATTTGGAAAATTAGAGCGCGCCAACCATTATTTGGCTTTGGCAAACAAATTAAGTGCTGCAACTTATGCAAGTTGTTTTGATACCAAGAAAAATTTAATGGCGAATACGCCTTTAAAAAATACTTTTAGTCAACATGCCAGTATCATGGGTGTTTTAACAGGAGCAATTCCTGTTAGCAAACAAAAATCAGTGATGGAAAATGTGTTGAAAGATACCAGCTTAAGTCAAGCTACTTTTTATTATCGGTTTTATTTGAATTTGGCATTAAAGAAAGCAGGTATGGCCAATCGATATTATGACGAACTAAAACCATGGAGAGATATGATTGACAATGGCTTAACTACTTTTGCAGAACAACCAGATCCAACCAGATCGGATTGTCATGCTTGGAGTGCAAGTCCCAATTATGATTTCTTTGCTACTATCTGTGGCATTGTGCCTGCAGCACCTGGTTTCGCTTCGGTAAAAATTGAACCTGCGTTAGGAGCATTGACACATGTGAAAGCAAGTATGCCACATCCAAGTGGGACCATTGCAGTAGAAATTACTAAAAAGTCCAACAATGGAGTTGAAGCTGAAATTAATTTACCTAAAAACACGACTGGTATATTCATTTGGGGTGGTAAATCTGTACAATTACATAGTGGTGTACAAAAAATAAAAATTGGGTAACCGATATTTTATAAAAAATTAGTGCTTAAAATATAAAAAAAAGCTCCGCGAGAAATCGAGGAGCTTTTTTGTTAGTATCATGTAAAGCTAAGTATTTTAAATAGATAGAGACTTAATCTTTCCAGCGCCATTCGCCAGCAATTTTTAAGGGCTCTTTTAGATTATTCTTAATTAAGAAGTTTTTAGTTTCTTCATCCGTAAAGTGTTTTGATTTAATTTCAGTTGCATCTGCAATACCATACAATAACATCGATCCAAAGCGAACTGTATTTTTCATACCTTTTTCTTCTACCAAACTAAATACATCACAATCGGCATGGTAGCAGGGTCCAGCATTTTTAGGAAGACCGCCGCCTGCACCACCACCTGTTGGAACACCTTGAAGCATAAAAGGTTGGTTGTCGCTGTGTAATCCAGCACCAACTCTAAATAAATTGGTAAAGGAACTATCAATACTATGTGCAATGGCACCAATGCCACTGATTAAATCTTTGCTATCATCTGCACTTGTAGCATATCCTTTTGGATCATTTGTCATGTCGTAGTTTAACATGTATCTAATTTGATCAATGCTTTTGTTTTTAATGGCATCATCTACATAAGCTCTCGATCCAAGCAAACCTTCTTCTTCTCCCATAAACATTACAAATTCAACTGTTCTAGCAGGATTTAATTTTAATTTTATAAAAGTACGTGCCATGTCTAAAACAGAAAAAGATCCAATCCCATTATCAATGGCACCAGTAGCTAAATCCCAACTATCTAAATGACCTCCAATAACAATCTTTTCTTTAGGAATGGATTTACCAGGAATGGTAGCAACCACATTGCGTGCTTTAATCAATCCCGAAAAATTATTCATGATAATATGACTGTATAATTTTCCTTTGGCAAGTTGTTCTCTTAATGCAAGGCCATCTTCTCTACCCACACATACTGCAGGAATGGGAATTAATTTTCCAGTCACTGAAGCAGTACCAGTTAACAATACACCATTGGGTGGGGTATTGATGATGATGATACCTTTAGCGCCGTATAGTGTCGCCAATGCAGTTTTTTCGGAACGATGTAAAGAAGGTGTGCCTACTTTTGAATTAGGCAAGACACCTAAAAAAACCAAAGCAATCTTTCCTTTTACTTTATCAGGGTTAGCGATATAATCATCTTCCACGCCATTGCCCATATCCACTACTTCTAAACTTACATCCGCTTTTACAGGTGAGTGTGCTAGCGTAACTGATTTTATGGTATGCTGATTTTGAAAATCACTGCCAATGGTTACTTCTATTTTACCTCTGCTCCAGCTTTCCACTTCAAAAGGTTCAAAACGTAAATTGGTAAAGCCATAAGTTTTTAATAAATCGTAAGCATATTGCTCGGCTTTTTTCCCATTTTCAGATCCTGTTAAACGATGCCCAATGGTTTCGGTTGAAATTTTAAGCGAAGCATAGGCGTTTGAATTATTCGTAACCTCGTTATTGATTTGATTAAAAATAGCATTCCACTCTGGTTTGATTTGTGCAATTAGGTTGTTGCCTATAAATAGTAGACTTAAGCCTAGTATCCAACTTTTATTTTTCATATCATTTATATTTAGAGCACTAATTTATTCAAAATTAACCACATAGAAACAATGTTTTTAGGAATGCTGTGCTTAAAATGGGTACTAATTGCAATGAAATTCAGCCAAATTTGATGTAATTTTAGTATAGACAAATTTGTCAATTTTGAGTGTAAGACAAAACACTTACTTAAATAAAATTTTATGTTATTTATTATTCTAGGGCTTGTTTTATTTTTTGCAGCCGGAGCTGTTGAAAATTTGAATTTACCAGTAGCCATTCCTAAAGCAACTATTAGAAGTATTGGGGTTGTGGCATTATTAATAGGCGTATTTACTTCTTGTATCAAACAAATTGATGCAGGTCAAATTGGAGTAAAATCAATGTTTGGTAAAGTACAGGATGAAGTGATTACCAGTGGTTTAAATTTTGTAAATCCATTGGTCACCGTAAATACCATTGATGTTAGAACCCAAAATTATACCATGAGCGGCGTGCATACCGAAGGTGAAGTAGCTGGTGATGATGCCATTAGAGTATTAACTGCTGATGGGTTAGAAGTAGTGATTGATTTAACGGTATTATACAGAGTTCAATCTACAGAAGCCCCAAAAATTGTTAGAGAGATTGGGTATGATTTTAAAAATGTAATTGTACGTCCTATCACTAGAACAAAAATAAGAGACAATGCAGTGTATTATACTGCGGTTGATTTGTATTCGGTGAAGCGTGACGAGTTTCAAAGTAGAATTTTTAAAACCATCGAAGAAAATTTAAAAATTCGTGGTTTGGTCTTAGAGCAATTGTTGGTTAGAAATATTGTTTTACCAGCTACCGTAAAAGCTTCAATCGAAGATAAAATCAAAGCAGAACAAGATGCACAAAAAATGCAATTTGTTTTGCAAAAGGAAAAGCAAGAGGCTGAGCGTAAAAGAGTGGAAGCGCAAGGTATCGCTGACTATCAAAAAATTATAAGTTCAGGCTTAGGTGATAAGCAATTGCAATATGAGCAAATTCAAGTAATGAAAGGATTGATTACTTCTCCTAATGCTAAAGTAATCATTATGGGTGGAGGCAAGACGCCAGTTATTTTAGATTCGAAGAATAATTAGTGGTCATCTTTACTAAATTAATTAGGGCAGATAAAATTGTAATGGCCATGCTATTTTTTGCATCGCTTACAGGATGCAGTTATGCTACACAAAAGGGGATGGCTTCTTTTTATTCTGATTATTATGAAGGAAGAACCACCGCCAATGGCGAGATTTTTAGGCATAATAAAACTACTGCAGCCCATAAAACACTTCCCTTTGGAACCAAAGTGGAAGTAATCAATTTGAAAAACAATCAGACCGTAGTGGTTAGGGTCAATGATCGTGGCCCTTTTGTTAAAGGACGTATTATAGACTTAACAAAATCGGCTGCAAAAGAATTGGGGATGCTTGAGGATGGCGTAACCAAAGTAAAAATTAGGTATAAGAAAAAGTAAGTTTAAAAAATTTAGTATATTCCATAAAATTTAATGTAAGCTTATGGAACATTTACTAGGTCCCATCGATTGGCTTTTTATTGTTTTATATTTAGGAGTGATTGCCGCAGTATCGGTGTGGTCCATTAAAAAAAGCAAAGCTTCGCCGTCAGATTATTTTTTAGCCAATCGAAATTTAGGTTGGTTTGTGATTGGTGCATCCATCTTAGCATCTAATGTGGGTTCAGAACATATTGTAGGTTTGGCAGGTACAGCCGCTAGTTCAGGATTGGTGATGGGGCATTATGAATTGCACTCTTGGATTATTTTAACCTTAGGTTGGGTATTTGTTCCTTTTTATATGAGAAGCATGGTGTATACCATGCCTGAATTTTTAGAAAGAAGATTTAATGCAAAATCTCGTATTCTTTTGTCTGTCATTCAGTTACTAAGTTATATCATCACAAAAGCTTCGGTTACCATTTTTGCTGCAGCCACTGTAATTACAATATTCTTTCCAAGTATTGATTTTTGGACAGCAGCTATTATATTAGTCATCATCACAGGAGTGTATACGGTATTTGGAGGCTTGCATGCAGTGATGTATACCGAGGCCATTCAAGCAGTTGTATTGTTGGCAGGTTCTGCGATATTAATGTTGTATGGATTGCATGCAGTGGGCGGATGGAATAGTTTAATGACCTCCATCCCAAAAGAAAAACTATCCATGTTTCCTCCTTTAAGTGATCCTAATTTTCCATGGGCTGGCATTTTATTTGCCTCACCCATTGTAGGCATATGGTATTGGTGTACCGATCAACACATTGTTCAAAGATGTTTGGCTGGTAAAAACGAACAGCAAGCAAGAAGAGGAACTTTATTTGCTGCTTATTTAAAACTGTTGCCATTTTTCATTTTTTTAATTCCAGGATTAATTGCTTATTCATTAGCACAACAAGGAAAATTACATTTAACCGATGCCAATCAAGCATTTCCAACTTTGGTGCGTGATTTGTTGCCGACAGGTTTAAGAGGCTTATTGGCAGGGGGTCTATTGGCAGCATTGATGAGTTCTTTGGCTTCGGTATACAATGCATGTTCAACTTTATTTACTATGGATATTTATCAAAAAATTAAACCAGCAGCAAGCAATCAGGAATTGGTAAAAGTAGGACGTATCACTACTGCTGTGGTAGTGATATTAGGCATGGTTTGGATACCGTTGATGTCAAAAATATCTGGAGTTTTGTACCAATATTTACAAAGTGTGCAATCTTATTTAGCGCCACCTATTGCTGCAGTCTTTTTATTGGGTGTATTTTCAAAACGCATCAATTCAAAAGGGGCTTTCACTGCCATGGTGGTTGGTTTTTTGATAGGGGTGTTGCGTATAGTTTTAGAATTGGATAGGGCCAACTTAACAGGGTTTGCATATAGTTTTGCTACCATCAATTTTTTATATTTCTGCATCATTCTATTTTTAGTTTCTATTGCTATCTTGATTATTGTAAGCTTGTTTACAGAAAAACCTTCAGAAGCCCAATTGAATGGACTCACGTTTGCTACAACAGTAAGTGCAGACAAAGCCAAATCAAGAGCCAGTTGGAATGCAACCGATGTTTGGCTTTCTAGCATTGTGATCGTATTGATTGTTGGCATCTTTATCTATTTCTCTCCATTGGGAATTGCTGGATAATAAGTAAAACAGAAAACGACTATGTTTCTAATAAAATTGATATATTTAAAAATAAAATCAAATAGTACTTTATGAAAAATTACAATATAAAAACTAATACAAAAAAATTAGGATGCTTCTTCATAGGAATGATGGCCATTGCAACCAATGTTTTTTCACAACAAATCATTAAGAAAGATGTTGAAATTGATGCGATGGTAAAAGAAATTAATGTTGATAGTTTGAGACAGAATATGACTAAGCTTGTAAGTTTTGGCACTAGATCAACTTTAAGCAAACAATCTAGTAATACAAAAGGGATTGGTGCTACAAGAGCTTGGATATTGAGTAGATTTAATGAATATGCAAAATCGAGTAATGGTAGGTTGACAGCATTTATAGATACGATTACCTATAAAGCAGATGGCAAAAGAGTGAATAGACCCATCATTTTAGCCAATGTAGTAGCTACTTTAAAAGGAACTGATCCGAATGATAAAAGAGTATTTGTTATTAGTGGGCATCTAGATAGTAGACGTTCTAATGAAATGGATAGCGTAGGGGATGCTCCCGGAGCCAATGATGATGGTAGTGGAACCATTGCCGTAATGGAATGTGCAAGAGTGATGAGTAAACATAGTTTTCCTGCCACAATAATTTTTGTAACAGTAAGCGGAGAGGAGCAAGGTTTATTAGGTGCTTATTTTATTGCTGGAAAAGCTAAAAAAGAAAATTGGAAAATTGAGGCTGTATTGAACAATGATATAATGGGTAGCAATAATAGCAATGAAACCAATATTATAGACAATACACGTTTGCGTATTTTTAGTGAAGGTTTGTCGGTGACGGACACAGGTAAAGTAGCCACACAAATAAGAAATTTAGGATTAGAGAATGATGGTAGATCAAGACAATTGGCGCGGTATATCAAAGAAGTAGGAGAGCGTTATGTTGAAAATTTACAAGTAATGATGATTTATCGTAACGATCGTTTTTTAAGAGGAGGTGATCATAGTGCATTTGTTGAAAATGGTTTTGCAGCTGTTCGAATCACAGAGATGAATGAGAATTATACGCGTCAACATCAAGACATCAGAGTAGAAAATGGAATTAATTATGGAGATGTCATTGAACATATCGATTTTGAATACCTCAGAAAAAATTCAGGGATTAATTTAGCCAACTTAGCCAATTTGGCTAAAGCACCTGCCATTCCTGAAGAAGTAAAAATTGATGTTAAAAAGTTAACCAATTCTACTTATTTGTATTGGAAAGCGCCAAAGACTGGCACAGTTAAAGGTTATTACATATTGATGCGTGAAACAACCAGTCCAATATGGCAAAAGAAATTGTACACTGAAAATTTAGACATGAGTTTGCCGTATAGTAAGGACAATTATTTCTTTGCAGTACAAGCTGTGAATGAAACAGGCAATGAAAGTTTACCGGTCATGCCGGCAGTAGGAAGATAATAAAGTATTAAGCTCTATAATTATCAGCCTTCCAGTTTTTAATTAAACTTTTAATTTCCTTGTTGGATAAATTTTCTGCAATGGCTTTTTCAGTCAATGCAACAAATTCATCGTCTCCTGCAAACCTTAAAGCAATAATTTGACCCATTTTAATTTCTGTAGGAAACACTTTTCCTGTCGCCAAATAGTATCTAAAATTTTCTTCGGCACGAATGGCTCTGTCCTGCGCTTTTAATGCAAATCCACGGGCAAACCAGGAAAGCAATACTAAAACAAATACCGAAAGTAAAATTAAACAAGCCGCTAAGCCATCTTCTTGATCGGCTTTTGCTAAATTGTAAATAGCACCAATTAATAAAACTAAAATGGCTGGTAAGGTAACATAATGATATCCAGTTACCATTTTGGCATGGTTTTTAAAATTTTGTTCTTTCATAAACAGTATTATTTTGCTAAAAGTAAGCTATGTTTTGATATAATTTTATCAAATGTATACAATTGCTCAAATTCTATATTAAATTTGAGCTAGGCTACTTTATAGGTGGAATATTAATATAAAGTTAAGTCCAAATAAAACTGATACCATGACCAATACCCGAAGGGATTTTGTAAAAAAAGCAAGTGCCACAGTAGGCGCTTTAGGCTTGAGTGGTTTATTGCAAGCTAGTCCTGTTGAAAAAGTGGAGAAGAAAAAAATTGTTTGCTTGGGTGGTCACCCTGATGATCCTGAAAGTGGTTGCGGTGGAACATTGGCTAAGCTTAGAAAAGCAGGTCATGATGTAACAATTATATATTTAACTACTGGAGAAGCAGGTATTCCTGGCACATCGCATGATGCTGCGGCAAGTATTAGAAAAAAAGAAGCCATTCAAGCTTGTGACATTTTAGATACAAAATATATTTTTGCAGGTCAAATAGATGGGGCAAGTATTATGGATAATGTTTGGCTAGAAAAAATAAAAACCATTATTGCCAATGAAAGTCCCGATGTACTTTTTACCCATTGGCCATTAGATGTGCACAAGGATCATCAAATTGCAAGTTTATTGGGTATACAAACCTGGGTAAGACTGGGTAAGAAATTTCATTTGTACTTTTTTGAAGTTTGTACAGGTGAGCAAACTTTTATTTTTCATCCAACAGATTATGTGGATATTACCGAAACACAACAACAAAAAAGAGATGCAGTGTATTGCCATGTAAGCCAAGATCCTCCGGGTATCTACCAATGTGGACATGCTGCGATGGAAGATTTTAGAGGCAGAGAAATGGGTGTAAAGGCAGCCGAAGCCTTTGTTAGAATGAACGGTCAATTATATTTAGTATAAAATTAAAATCATTGGGTAACTTTAGTGAGTAAAAAAAACCGCATGAAAAAACTAGCTGCTTCAAGTATCATTATTTTGTTGATGGCAAACATAGTATTTGCACAAAGCTCAAATAACCCCCAAAAGAAAAATCCTAGAATTGCCATTTTGGGATTGGCCATAGAGTCAAGTACTTTTTCACCAGCACTAACCAATGAGGAAGATTTTCATGCTAGTATTGGTATGGATATATTTAAATTTTATCCTTTCTTACAAACAGATTCTATTTTAAGAAATCAAGCAAATTGGATCCCTTTGTTATATGGGCATGCACTTCCTGGTGGAGTGGTTACAAAAGAAGCCTATAATTCTTTAGTAAATAAATCCATAGCCATGTTAAAAAAAAATATGCCTTACGATGGAATATTTTTTGATATCCATGGAGCGATGAGTGTGCAAGGTATGGAAGATCCAGAAGCAGATTTTATCAAAAAAATTAGAGCGGTAGTAGGTAATAATGTTTTGATCTCTACCTCTATGGATTTGCATGGCAATGTTTCAATTGACTTAGCAAAAAATTCCGATTTTATTACTTGTTACAGAATGGCACCTCACGAAGATGAAATTGATACCAAACGTAGAGCTGTTTCAAATTTAGTTAGTAGATTAAATAATGGAAAGGGAAAGCCATTGTATAAAGCATGGGTGAATGTGCCTATACTTTTACCTGGAGAAAAAACAAGTACCAGAATTGAACCAGGAAAAAGTTTGTATGCAAAATTGGTGCCTGCTACCAGTCAAGAAGGCATAATTGATGCAGCTATTTGGATAGGATATGCTTGGGCCGATGCACCGCGCAATCATGCTGCAGTGGTGGTTACAGGGGATGATCAACAAAAAGTAAGCGCTACTGCAGAGGCGCTCGCAAAAAGCTTTTGGGAAGTACGCAATGATTTTGTATTTGTAGCACCCACTGCAAGTTTAGAGGAAAGTTTAAATTTAGCCATTGCTAGTAAAAAGCAACCTTATTTAATAAGTGATATGGGAGACAATCCCACAGCAGGTGGTGCGGGGGATGTAAGTTGGACATTGAAAAAAATATTAGAAAGAAAAGAATTTAAATTCGCAAATGGACCATCGGTTATTTATGCTTCCATACCAAGCCCATTACTTGTAAAGGAAGCTATAAAAGTTGGCGTGGGGGGAAAAGTAAGTGCATTGGTGGGTGCGGCCATTGATCATCGATATGCGCCACCCGTTTTATTAACAGGCGTAGTGGAATCTATTTATAAAGGAGATCTCCATGCCGAAGTGGAAGTAGTGGTTAAAGTAGGATCGGTGCATGTAATTGTAACACAAAAAAGAAAGCCTTATCATTTAGAATCTGATTATACCAGGCTTGGATTGAATCCAAGAAAATCGGCCATCGTGATTGTTAAAATTGGTTATTTGGTTCCAGAACTATATGATTTAAGAGCAGATTGGATTATGGCTACTACACCAGGTGGAGTGGACCAAGATTTAAAAAGACTACCTTATAAAAGAATCCAAAAGCCAATGTTCCCCTTTGATGCATTTCCAAAAGCCCCTCCATTAAAGGCAGTAATGATTGCTCCATTAAATTAAATGGTTTAAAAAAATAATATTCGGTAAATTCATTTCTTAAATTATACTTATGAAAAGACTTTGTTTAAACATAGCAGCATTTTTAGTATTTACAAATCTAAATGCGCAAAATGGATATATTTTAAAAGGCGATGTATCTAAAGTAAAAGAGCCCATTGTAAAAGTAATGCTATCCTATTATTTTAATGGGACCTCTACAGAAGACAGTGCCAATGTGGTGAATGGAAAATATGAGCTTAAAGGCAAATTGATTGAACCTACATTGGCTCGTTTACGGGCAATTTACAAAGTAGATACTTCTTTAAAAATTAAAAGAGCCATCTCCTATAAGAAAGATATGGCAAGTGTTTTTATAGAAAATTCAAATATGTCTGCGAACAGTGTGGACTCTTTTTCAAACCTTACTTTTGTAGGCTCAAAAATAAATATTGAGTATAAAAAATTCAATGCCTATACGCAAGCTATATCAGATAAAATGTCAAACTTGAGTTTGGCATATAATGAATTGTATAAGAAGAAAGATGAAGTAGGCATGAAGAAGATTGATGAAGATTTTGACAAGTTAGATGCCGAAATGAGAGCGAAGCAAAAAGAATATGTTTTAGCCAATCTCAATTCACCAATTGTAATGTATGCTTTTAGTAATTATGCAGGGTATACGCTTAATGCAGACGAAGTAGAACCTACCTTTTTAAAACTATCTAAAGTAGTTCGCGAATCGGTATCTGGGAAAGAAATGGCTGAAAAGATTAGTACAGCTAAAAAAATAAGTATAGGCAAAGAGGCCATGAATTTTACTCAAAATGATACTGCAGGAATTCCGGTTGCACTAAGTTCATTAAGAGGTAAATATGTATTGATAGATTTTTGGGCAAGCTGGTGTGGTCCATGTCGTCAAGAGAATCCAAATGTAGTAGCTGCTTACGGCAAATACAATACCAAAGGGTTTACTGTATTAGGTGTTTCTTTAGACCAACCCAATGCAAAACAAAAGTGGATGGATGCCATACATCAAGACAATCTAACATGGACTCATGTTTCAGATTTGAAATTCTGGAAAAATGAAGTTGCTGTTTTATATGGCATACAATCTATCCCTCAAAATTTCTTAATTGATCCTAATGGGAAAATTATAGCCAAAGATTTAAGAGGGGAAGTATTAAATAATAAATTGGCTGAAATTTTTAAATAATGAAAAAAATAAATCTTTTATTAAATTATTTAGAAACCCAGACAACACATTACGCAGCAACGAATACAGCCATCTCTTCAGCAAGTGTAGGATGGCATAGTATACATATTTGCTTGGTCATTAATAGTATAACAAGTGCAGTAATAAAATCAGATCCTAAAAATTTCAAAAAGAAATTTAGTTACAAAGGATTTATAGTAATGCTACTCAAAAAATTTCCAAGAGGTAAGGCAACTGCACCTTCCTTTACCAAACCTTCTAGTGAGATCACTGCCAATTTGGTTTTAGAAAGTATTGCTGAATCACGCAAACAGCTTGAGCTACTTTCAAGCGCAAATAAAGATCAATATTTTACTCATCCCATTTTTGGGGATCTTCAACAATCTGATACCATAAAGTTCCTAGGGGTGCATACAAATCATCATGTCAAAATCATCAATGACATTTTAAACTAGGGGTTAGATAGCATCAATTTCCTTGCTTTCTAATGAATTCATTACTTTATACATTATATATTTTAAATATATAATGTATTTAATAAAAATAGTATATAAAAAATCAAAGATTTCAAAAAGAAACTAATAATTTTAAGCATCTAAAAAAAATTAAAATAAATAACAGATGAAAAAAATTGTATTGGCATGTTCTATGCTACTTTTTGTAAGTTTAACTTTTGCTCAAACAGAGAAAAAGAATGGCACTATTTACATCAATCACCCTTTCATTGATGTAGTCAATAAAGCTACCAAGGCTTATATTGCGAATGATCTTAAAACTTGGAAATCATTATTTGAAGACAGTGCTAAGTTTTCTATTTCTGGGATGGATAAGTCATTGAATCTTAAAGACAATCTAGATGCTTTGACTTTAGATCATAAATTTTTTGATAATATTACTGTAAAAACAATTGGCTATCCAGATTACTTACATTATGACAAAGATGATTCTAAAGTGGTACAATCTTGGTGGAAATGGTCTGGCAAATCTAAAAAAACAGGAAAAGTGTTAAGCCTTTATTTTGTTCAATTTGATGATTTTAACAATGCTGGAAAAATTATCAAGGAATCTATTTTAGGTGATTTCTCAAAACAATTTGCAGAAGAAGGCGTGCAATAAACTTCAATTCAATTAAACTTAAAATAAAAAAAAATAGAATGAAAAAATTCTTCATCATTGCATCAGCAATTGTATTTATGGCATTTAGTGTAAATGCACAAAAATTAGTAAAAGCAGGTAATCTAGTTGAAAAGAGTACTCCTTGGTATTTTGCAGGCGATAATGTGTCTGATATTGTATTAAATTCGATAAAAGCATATAATAATTTAGACGCAAATGCTTATTTGAGTTGTTTTGATGCGAATTATGTTAAAAATAACAAAGACAGAGTCTATAAAGAGTTCGCTACTTTCAAATCTGTAAACAGAAAAGTAAATATTATTATCCCCGTTAGAACTGATGGTTGGCCAAATCAAACAGAAGTTCAAATTTACGACGATTTAGATAGAGAATATAAGAATGGTTCAAAACACAAACAACAAGAACATAGAGTGTATATAGTCAATGATTCTTCTAAAAAAATATCTGGAATTTGGGGTTCTATTATTTTAGACGATAAAAATGAGTATGGTTTACCAAATGGAGGTAAGTATTACTCAAAAAATGATACTTCTACTATAACATTTTCTAATAGAGGTGAAGTTGAATTAATTGAAAACTTAGCAAAAGATTGGAATAAAATGGATGGTAAAGCTTTAGGAAAATATTTTGCAGATACAGTAAGTGTTACTAATAATGAAGGTCGAAAATTCAAAGTTGCAAATAGTGATTGGGCAAATATGTTCAACGACATAGAATCAGTTGAGTGGAAGCTTGGTATGATTAACCCTGGTAAAATTACCAATACAGATCCTGTATCTGGAATTATAGTACTTTCAAGTTTTATGGAAAAGAAAAAAGACGGAACTAAAAAGTATGTAAGTGCATACCATTGGTTCATGTACAGTCTCGATAAAAAAATTACAAGTATAAGTTGGATGGAAAGACCAATTTTAACTGAAAATAAATAATTTCAATTAATAAAATAAATAAAACAAAATGAAAAAGACAATCTTATTATTTGCAACTGCAATTACATTATTTGCATGCAAACAAAGTGAAGTTAAAACTGAAAATGCTGCAACTGGTTCAGTGGCTACCTCTGGTCCAGATGTAGATTTAATTAAAAAAAGTATTACAGCATTTGCCAATGGTGACTGGGCTACTTATGCTTCCACTTATGCGGATACTGCTAAGTCTTCTCTCAATGGATGGCCTTCAGCTACTGATACAAATGCAGGTGTAAGAATGCCAGTACTTATAGAAGGCTTCAAAAAACAAAGAGAATTAATGGATGGCAACATAACTATGGGGGGCAGTATTTTTGAAGTAGTGACAATGCCTGATGGTAATAAATATGGACACCTTTGGGTTGAATTTTCTTGGAAATCTAAAAAAGGAGTTCCTGGTAAAACTGTTCTTTTTGATTCTTATGGCATTAATAAAGATGGAAAAATTTCATACGAGTGGCCTATATTTGATACAAAAGATGTTGCGAAATTAGGTCAATAATTCATACGTTTAAAGTTTGAAAAATACCATAAAGGCCCTTAGAAATAAGGGCCTTTATATTTCAAATGTATTATATTCGCTATAACATTATTCAAACATTTAATTTTTTATTATATGAGTGCTTCTTTCAACAATCAAAAAAAGACATCTTTAATAAGAGTTTGGCATTGGCTAACTTTTTTGTTTTTCTTGGCATCTATTTCCACAGTAATTTTTGGGTCTACTTTATACAAGACTAAAAATAATATTTCGATGGTCCAAGAGCAAGCATTGTCCAAAGGTGGCAATCTAACTAACGATCAAGCTAGAGCAATTGCACATGAGTTTAGTGATAAATTATGGATGTTACACAAATACATTGGTTATGGACTAAGTATTTTGATGTTGTTAAGAATTATAATTGAAGTTACTGTAACTAGACAAGATACTGTTTTGGGGAGGATCAAATCTGCAGCTTCTATAAAAGTAAAAGATGCTGAACAAAAGCATTATGTCAATGTACAATATTCTTATTTA
>Ga0194047_10000887_pt1 | contig 19058 bp, 20 predicted proteins | sample JunL225m_MetaG_2_FD_160070 | JGI IMG/M metagenome (GOLD analysis project Ga0194047, IMG submission 160070) | Anoxic zone freshwater microbial communities from boreal shield lake in IISD Experimental Lakes Area, Ontario, Canada - Jun2016-L221-5m | ecosystem: Environmental > Aquatic > Freshwater... | reverse complement strand
CCTCATTAAAGTTTGAAATAACATTTCTGTCATAATAAAATTTGCATGGATGAATTGAGAAGGAAAAAACAGCAAAGCAAGAGTGATAGAAATATTGATATTTTTTTGAGTAATCTCAAATTTAACGAGCAATTTCCATAGTAAAAAAATATTAAAAACACTCAATAGATTTTGAACAGCAATTAAAAAAATATCTGAGTGAAAAATGCTCTGAACAGCAACAATAAAAAAAGCGTAAAGTGGTGGTCGTATGGTGAAATAATCAATCAATACAGGGGCATTCCAATCTTCTGCATACCAACTCTGATGAAGTAAAATATTTTTGGCCTGATTTAAATAACCATATGAATCAACCAAATAAATGGAACCGATTTTACAGGCTATTAAAAAATAGAAAGCATGAATAACGATGATAAAAATTCCAAGCGGATGCGTGAGGTTTTTTTTCATTTTATCTTATCCTCAACCGCTGATCTACTTTTAAATTATTATCGAGCATATGATTAAGATTCCGAATTTGCTCCTGACTAACATTGTATTTTCTTCCAATTGAATACATGGTTTCCTTTTCTTTCACAATATGAAAAACGGGTTCATTATCTTTTCCATTTACTGCAGTAGAATCTTTAATTTTTTCACCATTTAAAGGTACCACAACCAACTCTTCCCCAATTTTAAGTGTATCGCTCTGCATATCGTTTAGTGCTTTTATCTCAAGAACGGTACTATTATAAATGCGAGCGATAGAGTATAAAGTTTCACCTTGTTTTACAACATGATAACCGGGAACAACAGCTTCTTCTTTTTCGCTCACCGGTGGTTGATTTGGATTGATAATTAAATCCATTCCTAACTTGATATTGTTGTCACGAAGTTTATTTAATTCTTTAATTCCTTCAACTTGAACATTGTATTTTTTAGCAATCATAAAAAGTGTTTCCCCTTTTTGAACAGTATGAAAAAATGCCATATCGTTTTTATTATCCGGAATATTGATTACAAATTTTTCTTCAGGTAAAACAGGATTTTGGGTTTCAATATTTTTTTTAGGATCATCATATACAATATTATTATAGGTTGAATCAGCAGAAATAGTAAGCCTTTCTATAGCTTTAAGTTTGATAGAATCTTTTCTTTTATCTCTTAAAAAAACAGTTTCACCTATTGCAGGTTCATCCCCTTCGTTCATTAAATTTTTATGATAGAGCTTACTTAGTTTTATAGCAAATCGTTGAGAGATGAGTTGCATGCTTTCGTTTCCCTTTACAATATAAAACTCTTGCTCTGCTTTATAATTTTTAGGTTTTAAATAAATGGTATCTCCTTTATGAATTTGTGCATCTTTTGAAAGGTCGTTGTATTTATAAATTTGCCAAACACGCATTTCATTTTCAATCGCTATTTGAGCGTAACTTTCATCAGATTTTGCAACAATTCCGGGAACACCATTAACAGTAATATTTCTTTGCGAGGCAATAATAATTTTCTTTTCTTCTACAATAATTTTCTCTTCTTTTTGTCCCGGTTTAAGAGAATCAAAATGAGCCAGGTTATTTTTTTCGATTGTTGTAATGAGCAGTTCAGGATATTTTGGATTTGTTGCGTAGCCTGCTTTTTTCAAACCTTTTGCCCAGCTTTTATAATCTTTCTCATCAAGGTCAAACAAAAATGCATAACGAGTTCCGTGCATTAAAAAATCAGAATGGTCGCGATAAGAATCTAAGGCAACTTTATATTTTCTGAAACATTCTTGTGGTGCATCATCATCTTCTTTAATTGTTTCACCAACCCAATCTGCTTTGCATTTAATTCCGAAGTGATTGTTACCAATTAATGCCAGTCGGCTATTTCCATTTCCTGACTCTAATAACCCTTGTGCAATGGTTATACTGGCAGGAATATGATTTTTATACATTTCTTCAACAGCAATAGGAGCATATTTTTCTACATATTGCTCAACCGTCATTTTAAAAGGAAAGTCAATAGTTGGAGTAGGTTGAGCAAAAATATTAACACCAAATAACAAACACCAAAAGGTAAACAGTAATTTCTTCATTAGGCGAAAATACTAAAGCCCATCAGTTTGAATTTGCTTTTCAATTCACAACATTCTGACTTTAAATAAAAACTGTATATAATATTATTCAAAAAAAAATTACTTTTATAAAACAAATACCAAACAACAAACTCAAAAATTAATCGCGTTTTTCACTCTTAAAGATTAACCGTTATGAAAAAATTATTGATGATGTTTTTATTGCTGGCAAATATTGCAAATGCCTTCAATTCGGGTTTAAACACCGAACTCTCCTACCTCTACATTTCGTTTATTGTTATTGTTTTATTAGTGATTGGCATTGATAAAGGAATTAAAATTATTCGAAAAAAGGCAAAAGAAAAAGATGAAATATTTAATGAACAATGGCCCGGGGAAACTTTTGAATAACGCTTAAATCATAAAACAATGAAAACATTAACTTTCATTTTCTTGCTCATTTCTGAAGTATTGATGGCGAATAGTTTAAATTCATCTTATGAGTTGATTTATATTTATGGAACATTTATCTGTATTGTTCTTTTAATTATTGGTATTGACAGAGTCATAAAATATGTACGAAAAAAACTAAAAAAAGGTGCTGAAATTTTTGATGAACATTCTTCTTCAAATCAATTGGAAGAATAATTTTTAGGTAAAGGTTGAATTCATACATTTGCCTGATGCAGGATAATTCAGCAAATTCCACTTCAAAAGAAATTGAAAATTGGGTTTATCTTTTTTCGGATGAATTATTTACATGGGCATTTTATAAAACTTCAAACAAAGAAGTTGCCGAAGATTTAGTTCAGGAAACATTTCTGGCAGCTTTTCAAAAAGCAGATTCTTTCGAAAATAAAAGTGAACCAAAGACCTGGTTGTTTTCAATTTTGAAAAATAAAATTGCTGATCATTTCCGAAAAGTTTATCGCAATAACTCAAAAATAGAAATTTCACTCGAATATTTTTTTGATGAAAATGAAAATTGGATTGAAAACCAAAAACCGAAAAATTGGGAATTTGATGACGAAAAACATTTGCTTGATAATGTTGAATTCAATCAAACTTTAAAAAATTGTTTACAGAAATTGCCTGAAAAATGGAACGCTTCCATCATTTATAAATTTATTGAAGAAAAAAATGCTGATCAAATTTGTCAGGAACTGGAAATCTCACCGACAAACTATTGGCAAATATTACACCGGTCGAAATTGCAACTGAGAAAATGTTTGGAGTTGAACTGGTTTAAAAAATAGAACATGAAAAAGTTGATGCACATATTAATGCTCTCCTGCAAAAAGGCAAGTGAGCTGATTGATAAAAAATTATTGGTAAAACTTTCTGTTAAAGAAAATATGATGCTGCAAATTCATACTGGTATGTGCGATGCATGCAAATCCTATCAAAAGCAGAGCAAAACTATCGATAAACTTCTTGAAAATTATTTTGCAAACCCTCAAGCAACAATTCAGAATATTGAATTGAAAGAAAGAATTATCGAAGATCTTCCAAAAGAATAAATCTTTTACTCATTTGTCAGGTCTAAATAATTATACCGACTAGCTTCTTAATAAATCGAAAAAATAAATTACAATGGAATTTAAAATACTTAATCAAATTGATCAACTAAATGAAGTTGACATTCAATCTCATTCAAAATTACAGGCCATTTTTAAACATAGTACACGTTGTTCTGTTAGCAATATGGCTAAACGAATTTTAACAAGTGAGTTAGAAATTGATAATAAGAAATTGTTGGATGTTTACTATTTAGATTTAATAAGTTTCAGAGAAATAAGTAATGCTATTTCCACACAATATTCTGTGCAACACGAATCTCCACAAATACTTTTCATTAAAGATGGTAAATGCGTGTATTATGCCTCTCACTCTGACGTTTCAATTATTTATGCATTAAAACAAATTTCTAAATAATTTTTTAATCGTTTGTCAGGTTTAAAATATTTGAACGACTATTAGAGAAATAAATTCTAAACCCTTAATCAAAACAAAATGAAAAATTTAATTTTAGCAACAGCAATGATTTTTGGAATGTCGTTTTCAAATGCTCAAGATGCACCAAAAAAAGAATCAATGAAAGAACACAAATGCTCAGCTTCATGTAAAAGCGGAACTCACATGTATGCACATGGCGAGAAAGGACACGTTTGCACAGATGCCTGCAAAAAATCGGCAAAAACAACAATGGCTATGAAAGACCATGTTTGTACAGCAGCATGTAAAAACGGTAAACACATTTATGCCCATGGCGAGAAAGGACATATTTGTACTGCTGCTTGCAAAACAATGTAAGTTAAATTTAATTACAAGAAACCTGCAGCAAATCGTAACTTGTCTGCAGGTTTTCTATTTCATATTAAATGATAAATTTGCCAATACTTTATTAAATTATACTAATGATCAAACGCAATTATTTTTCGTGGATACTTCTTTTAACTTTTTTCTTTACAGGAAAATCATTATCGGCTCAAGAGCCTTCTGTTCTTAAAAAAACACCCGAATGGAAAATCTCACTTGATAAAAAAGAAGTGAAAGTTGGTGATGAAATAACCATCACATTTGAAAGTATCATCGAAAAAGATTGGTACATGTATTCCAATGATTTTGATCCAAACCTTGGACCAATAGCTGCCGACTTTACTTTTAAAAAAGATAAAAGTTATGAACTGGTTGGAAAATTAAAACCTATTGGCTCTAAACCTCATTACGAAGACATTTGGAAAGGAAACGTTTCGACATTCATTAAAAAAGCAATATTTACTCAAAAAATAAAAATCCTTTCCGATAAACCTGTAATCAAAGGTTCAAGATATTTTCAAGAATGCTCTGAAGTTACCGGTGTATGTATGCCTCCATTTGACCAGGAGTTTGAGGTGAAGGGGATAAAGGTTATCGGTAATGTGTTATCAGTTACCGGTTCAACGCAACCAGTTTTAGATTCAGCAAAAACAGATACTAATTCTCAAACAAAAACAATTGATACAATTCAAAAACAAAATATATCATCATCAAATAATCAAATCACCAAATCATCAAATCAAGATGAATCCTTCCTCGGTTTTTTAATTTTTGCATTACTTGGTGGATTGATTGCAGTGCTTACTCCTTGTGTGTTTCCAATGTTACCAATGACAGTTTCTTTCTTCACTAAAAAAAGTGATTCACGCTCACAAGGTTTAAAAAGAGCGTTTACTTTTGGCTTAAGCATCGTTGCCATTTATGCTTCATTAGGATTGGTATTTGCGTTCTTCGGATTGGGTCCTGATTTTGGAAATTGGCTTAGCACACATTGGTTACCAAACGTTTTATTCTTCGTGATATTTTTAGTTTTCGGTGCATCATTTTTAGGAATGTTTGAAATTACTTTACCTCATCAATTGGTAAATAAAATTGATTCGAAAAGCAGCATGGGAAGTTTTGCAGGAATATTTTTCATGGCATTTACATTGGTTCTTGTTTCCTTTTCTTGCACAGGACCAATAGTTGGAAGTTTATTGATTGAAGCAGTTGGCGGACATTTTGTAAAACCATTGCTTGGCATGGCAGCATTTGGGGCAGGACTTGCATTGCCGTTTACATTGTTTGCCATGTTCCCTTCGTGGATGCATAATCTTCCAAAATCTGGAGGATGGTTAAATTCTGTAAAAGTTGTTTTAGGATTTATCGAAGTTGGTTTTGCATTTAAATTTTTATCGATTGCCGATGTTGTTTATCACTGGCGAATTTTAGATCGTGAAGTGTATTTAGCAATTTGGATTGTGTTGGCATTTTTACTTGGAATGTATTTGTTAGGAAAATTAAAATTCAGTCACGATAGCGATATGCCTTATGTTGGCGTTCCTCGTTTTGGAATGGCAGTTATTGCTTTTGTTTTTGGCGTATATATGATTCCCGGATTATTTGGTGCACCTCTTAAAGCCTTGTCGGGATTGCTTCCTCCAATGCACACACAAGATTTTATTTTAGGCGCAAACACCAATCACACTCCATCAACCAATCAACCAATCAACCAAACTTCAACTATCAAACACTCCGACTTCCTCGAACTTCCTCACGGATTAACAGGTTATTTTGATTACAAACAAGCATTGGAAGAATCACGCAAACAACATAAACCAATCTTCATCGATTTTACCGGACATGCGTGTGTAAATTGCAGAAAGATGGAAGAATATGTTTGGGCAAAACCGGAAGTGTTAAAGCGTTTGCAAAATGATTTTATCATTGTGAGTTTGTATGCAGATGAAAGAAAAGAATTGCCTCAAGCCGATTGGTATACTTCGCCACGCGATGGAAAAGTAAAGAAAACTATTGGTGAACAAAATCAGGATTTACAAATCAGTAAATATAATTTCTCGGCACAACCTCAATATGTAGTGATTGATGCAGATGAAAATAAATTATCAGGCCCAAATTTTTTCAATACTGATGAACAAATTTTTGTTGACTTTTTAGATAAAGGCAAGAAAGCATTTGATGAAAAACAACAAAAAATTAATTAAAGAGATTCTCACCTATTTAAGTTTTGAAATTAATGAGCAAATTCATTCTGATGAAAACAGATCTTTTTAAAAACTAAAAACTAAAATGAAAATTAAATTAATTACTTTATTCATCTTATTCGCAAGTAATGCTTTTGCACAACAACCATATGTGTTGAGCAATTTAAAAAGCAATAATTACACTCCAATTACGGGAACCTCCGTTACTTCAAACTTGGATGATGCTACAATTGATTTGACCTTATATTTTACGCCTACCGGGTACTCCTATTTTCCATTCATATATATGGGGCGTGAAAACCATGCCATTAAGATAAACTCAAACGGAATCATAAAATTTGTTAGTGGAGATGGATCAACTTATACCGAAGCAGACCTATCGGAGTTTGTGATTTTAGGTGCCGATCTTATTGAGCACAAAACCTTACCATCAAAAATTGTTTATAATAAAGTAGTAACAACTAACGATGTAACACTCAATATCGAATGGCAGAATATGAGTTTTAAGAAAGACACTTCGCGTTTATCTTTTGTAAATTTCAAAGTTTCGATTAGTACATCTTCCGGATCAATATTACTACAGTTTGGCACAAGTTCAGGAGTAGATTCATCCTATTTTATTAATAACAAACCTGTAATTCAATTATTCCGTTGCGACTCTGTTAATAATTTAACACTTCAAGGAAATCCTAAAAGCCCAATAATTACTAATTATCAAAAAGATATTATTAAAACATTGACAAGTATGCCAGATACTGGTCGTATTTATAATTTCGCTTCTCCATTTGCTTTTAGTGGGGTTTATATGTATCCGCATCATATTGCTCACAGTAGTTTAGTTGATTTAGGACTTAATTTTGAATACTATAGCGGAGCTTATGTAGATGTAGATTATACTATAAATAATGGATTAACATGGAATCCATTATCCAAAGTAACTAATACTGGAAGTCTTCGTCTTTCCTGGAATATTCCTGATAATATGAATGCCCAAAATTTTATTCTCAGGCTAAATAATGGAACCTATCAAGCCTATCTTATGGATACCATTCAAATAATTAATCCGGCTTTATCTTCTTTAACATTTACAAATCCAACAAGCGGAAAAATATTGAAGATTGGTGATACTGCAATCGTTTCTTGGAATAGTGTGAACTTAGGATATAGTGTTAGGCTTTACTTTTCAGCAGATAGTGGACAATATTGGAACGTAGTAGCTTACCAATATTATGATAATAAAGAAGGTATAAACACCTATAAATTTATACCAAACTATTTTGAAAGTACAACATGTTTATTAAAAGCAGAAAATGATATTAAAAATGGAATATCAGCACCATTTACAATTACCCTAGCAAATTCTGCGCTTAAACTTACATCATTTAATACCGGTGGAATTGTTTATGTTAATGACATAAAAGATATTTCATTTCAGGTTTTAAATGTTCCTAAAATAAATTTATTTTATTCTGCAAACAACGGTGTTACATGGAAACAAATTGACACTAACATCAGCACGGCAACATCTTATTCGTGGCATATTCCAAATGATGTTTCAACTAAATGTCTTGTGAAAATTAAGAACGCATCAGATACTAGTATTTATTCAATCGGTGCTGTTGTTTTTACGATTGCAAAATCTGCTATTAAACTTACCTCTTTAAATACCGGTGGAACAGTTTATGTTGGCGACATCAAAAGCATCACCTTTCAGGTTAATAATATTTCTAAAATAAATTTATACTATTCTACAAATAACGGGGGAACGTGGAAGCCAATTGCCTCAAACGTAAGTACGGCAACACCCTATGCCTGGCAGGTTCCTAATGATGTTACAACGCAGGGTGTTATTAAAATTGAAGATGCATCAGATGCAAGCATGTTTGCAATTAGTGCTACGTACTTTTTTATTGAGAAAAAACCAAATACAGGCATAGCTGAATTACTTTTTAATGAAGGAAAACATATTTGGCCAACACCGGTTACTGATGGAAAACTGCATGTGTCACAACCATTAAATTTGGCTCAAATAGATTATTTAATTATTGATTTATTAGGAAGAAAGATAAAAAGCGGATTCATAACCGGGAAAGAAAGTGTAATAAATATTGAGGAATTAAATAAAGGAATATATTTTATCATTTTTGATACTGATAAATCTTCAAGCTATCAAAAATTAATAATAGAATAATCACTAATAAAACACATGAATTCAATCAAACAACATTTTGAAGAAGCACAGCAAGTGCTCAATAATTTTTTAGCTGACGAAAATAATTTTAAAAACATCGAAGCTGCCGGAAAGTTGATGGTAACTGCTTTGCAAAATGGAAAGAAAATTATTTCGTGTGGCAATGGAGGAAGCATGAGTGATGCCATGCATTTTGCTGAGGAATTATCCGGTCGTTACCGTGACAACAGAAAAGCTTTGGCTGCAGTTTCAATTTCCGATCCTACTCATATTTCATGTGTTGGAAATGATTACGGCTATGAATTTATTTTTTCGAGATACCTTGAAGCATTAGGAAATGAAGGTGATGTGTTGCTTGGAATTTCAACCAGCGGAAATTCAAAAAACGTATTGAATGCCATTGAAGCAGCAAAAAAGAAAGGAATCAAAATAGTTGGATTAACAGGAAAAGACGGAGGGAAAATGGATGGTTTATGTGATGTAGAAATCAGAGCTCCTCATTCAAAATATGCCGACCGTGCTCAAGAAATTCATATCAAATGCATTCACTCGCTCATCGATTTTATTGAGAGAAATGTTTAGGGCTTTTTTTTATCTAATGAAGGTTTTAAGAAATGAAGTTTAAAGAAGTTATTAGAATAATTGAAGATGATGGTTGGTATATAGAAAGGCAAAAGGGAAGTCATCGTCAATATAAACATGCAAAAAAATCAGGCACTGTTACCATTGCGTTTCACAAAATTTCAGACGAAATTGCAAAGGGAACTTTAGCAAGTGTTTTAAAACAAGCTCAAATAAAATAATCATGAAAAAATATTTAGTGATTTTCGAGAAAACTAAAACAGGTTATTCGGCTTATGTACCCGACTTGCCCGGCTGTGTTGCAGGTGCAAGCACAAAAGAAGAAACAGAAAAACTAATCTTTGAAGGAATAAAATTTCATTTAGATGGTTTGAAACAAGATGGTCTTCCTATTCCGGGATCAAATTCGGAAGCAGAGAATTTGATTTTTGAATATGTTTAAAAATTAAATTACAATAATTCTATCAAATGCATTCACTCACTCATTGATTTTATTGAGAGAAATGTGTAAATAAAAAAAACATATTTACATTCATTATAAAAAAAAGCGCATCATAAGTGCGCTTTTTTTAAACAAACCTAAACCATTACATATTACTTTATCGGTTCGAACATTGCCTGGAAAAATCGCAGGTATTTTGGTTCGTAAACCATTTTTAATCCTTTTATTTTAGCGCGTCTGTGATGCACAACTGCAACCGATTCGGCCACAACATCCATATGCGCTTGTGTGTATACTCTCCGAGGAATTGTTAATCTTACCAGTTCTAATTTCGGGTAATAATTTTTTCCTGTTTTTGCATTTCTTCCTGCCGAAACAATACCGCGTTCCATCGAACGAATTCCTGATTCAACATATAATTCGGCAGCTAAAGTTTGTGCCGGAAATTGATCTTGTGTTAATTGAGGCAAGAACTTTTTTGCATCAATAAAAATTCCATGTCCACCGGTTGGTTGAACAATCGGTACACCAAAGTCAATTAATTTATCTCCTAAATATAATACTTGTCCGATACGGGCATTCATATGTGCATCGCTCACCGATTCAGCTATTCCAATTGCCATCGCTTCCATGTCACGTCCTGCCAAACCACCATAAGTATGTAACCCTTCGTATACCACAACCATGTTACGAGCTTCTTCAAAAATATCCCAATCATTCACTGCTAAAAATCCACCAATGTTAACCATTGCATCTTTTTTTGCACTCATGGTTCCACCATCAGTTAACGAACAAGTTTCTTTAACAATAGCAGCAACAGATTTTTTTGCATATCCTTTTTCACGTTGTTGAATGAACCAAGCATTTTCTGCAACACGTGTCATATCATGAATAATTTTTATTCCGTGTTTAAGCGTAAGTGCTCTAACAGCTTTAAGATTCTCCATTGAGATTGGTTGTCCGCCTGCCATATTCACAGTAGAAGCAACACATACGTAAGGGATTTTTTTCGCTCCGTATTTTTTAATTACATCAGTTAATTTTTGAATATCAATATTTCCTTTAAACGGATGCATGCTTTCAGGATCGTGAGCTTCATCAACAATCACATCAATAAATGTTCCTCCGGCTAATTCCTGGTGCAAGCGTGTGGTGGTGAAATACATATTTCCGGGAATAATATCTCCGGGTTTAATCATGATTTTTGAAATAATATGTTCGGCAGCACGACCTTGGTGAGTTGGAATTAAATATTTGTAGCCATAATATTTTTTTACTGCATCTTCTAAGTGATAATAATTTTCACTTCCTGCATACGATTCATCACCCATCATCATTCCCGACCATTGTTGATCGCTCATTGCAGATGTTCCACTATCAGTTAACAAATCAATATAAACGTCTTTTGATTTTAATAAAAATGTGTTGTAACCGGCTTCTTTTATTGCTTTTTTACGCTCGGCAAGGGTGGTCATTTTTAACAATTCCACCATCTTAATTTTAAAGGGCTCTGCCCACGAACTTCTTTCCATGTTTTTGTTTTTAATTAGGCTGCAACGGTATCCTTTCATTAGCATTTGTACAGTGACATTTGTCATGAAGTGAAATGATTTAGGTCAGGTATTGAAAATTTTGATAGGCTGTAAATCAAATGATAAAAAACAGAATTAAACCGATAGTTGGTTTTGATGTGAAAAGCATTGCAAATTTTAATATATTTACACGCCTAATAATTACTTAAAATGCCCATTGAAAAAGAAAATGCCTCTAAGCTTCGTGCAATATTTGACAATGCTATTGACGGAATAATCACTATTGATGATAGAGGAAAGCTCGAATCAATAAATCCTGCAGCAGCAAAGATGTTTGGATATAACAATGAAGATGTTTATGGACAAAACATAAACATGCTTATGCCTGAACCCTATCACAGCAAACACGATGGGTACATGAAAAACTACCACGATACGGGAGAGAAAAAAATCATTGGTATTGGAAGAGAGGTTTTAGGTAAAAGAAAAGATGGAACAACCTTTCCGTTTTTTTTAAGTGTGAGTGAGATTCAACTTGAAGACAGGAAAATTTTTGCAGGAATAATTCATGATATCACAGAATTAAAAAAAGCAGAAGAACATATTCGTGAATATGCTTTAAAATTAGAACACTCCAATTCCGAACTTCAGGATTTCGCATACATTTCCTCGCACGATTTACAAGAACCATTAAGAAAAATACAAGCCTTTGGCGATAGGTTAATGCAGAAAGAATCGGCTAACCTTTCAGGAGAAGGAGTTGATCATCTTCAGCGCATTTTAAATGCTGCTTCCAGGATGCAAAACCTCATAAATGATCTGCTCCGACTATCAAGATTAACAAGCAAGTTAGAGCCTTTTATTGAAATTGATCTGAATGAAATTCTTGCCCATGTTAAAGAAGACATAGAAGTGTTGATTGAAAAAAATCAAGCAGAAATAATTGCAGAAGAACTTCCAAAAATAAAAGCAGACCCAACACAAATTCGTCAGCTTTTTCAAAACCTTATTAGCAACTCCATTAAATTTTCTCATCCTGATAAAAAACCATTGATAAAAATCACTTCATCAATTTTTGAAGAAGAAAATTATCAAGGTGAAAAAGAAATTTATGTGCGTATTTTATTTGAAGATAGTGGAATTGGATTTGACGAAAAATATTTAGAGAAAATATTTACTGTATTCCAAAAATTGCATGGACAAAAATATGAAGGATCTGGAATAGGACTCGCGATATGTAAAAAAATCGTTTCCAGACATAATGGAAATATTGAAGCAAAAAGCGTTTTAAACAATGGCGCTACTTTTATTGTTACCCTTCCTGCAAATCCACTAAATTAAAAATAATGATGAAACCAAACACCATACATATCCTAATTGCTGAAGATGACGAAGAAGATCGCATGCTCACAAGAGATGCAATGCTTGAAAGTCGTTTAGTTAATCGGATTGATTTTGTTGAAGACGGAGAAGAACTTATGGATTATTTAAACAATCGAGGCAAATATGCTGATATTAAAGAATACCCTTTACCTGGTATTATTTTACTTGATTTAAATATGCCACGTAAAGACGGAAGAGAAGCGCTTAAGGAAATAAAATCATCAGAAGTGTTTAAAAAAATTCCGGTAATTATTCTCACAACATCTAAAGCTGAAGAAGATATTCTTCGCTCGTATAATTTAGGGGTAAACTCATTTATTACTAAACCTGTTACATTTAACGGGATGGTAAATGTGATGCAAACAATTGGAAAATACTGGCTCGAAATTGTAGAATTACCATAGATGAATCAAGCTATAAACATCCTTCTTATTGATGATGATGAAGAAGACTTTATCATTACTCGACATCTTATAGAAGACATTCCACACCAGAAATATAAAATTGATTGGGTGGAAAGTTATGAAAAGGCATTACAACTTTTCGATAAGAATCAGTATGCAGTTTATTTGCTGGATTATAAACTTGGAAACCATATCGGATTAGATATTATTCAAGAAGCTCGAAATAAAAATATCACAGCTCCTTTTATTTTATTAACAGGAATGGGGAATGTTGAACTAGATGAAGAAGCTATGAAAGCCGGTGCTTCTGACTACCTCATCAAAGGAAATATCAGCGCTACAGAACTCGACCGTTCTATCCGATATTCCCTTGAACATGCAAACAATCTGAACAAAATAAAAGAGCTGAATTTTGATTTAGAAAAACGTGTTACTTTAAGAACGAAAGAACTTGAAGGTGTGGTAAAAGCTCTTGAATTAACAAACAGAACCCTCGAAAATCAGATCTCTGAAAATAAGAAAACAGAAGCTCAATTATTAAACCGCGAAATGTTGCTGCACGAAGCACATCGCATTGGACGATCGGCAGCATTTATTTGGAATATTTCAAATGACAAGATAGAATTTAGCCCTGAGTTTTATACAATCGTCAATAGAAAAAGCAATGAATTTGAACATAGTTTTCAAGGTCTTCAGAAAATAATTCATCCTGATGATTTGAAAAAATTAAGAGGAATAAAAAATGCATTTGTAAAAAAAACATCGCCTTATCAAACCGAGTTAAAATTTATCCTTCCATCCAAAAAAATCATTTATGTATACAGTGAATGGAATATTGAGAATGACGAAGATGGCAATCCTGAAAGACTTATAGGCTTTACACAAGATATTACAGAACGTAAACTTGCCGAGAGTCAAATACGTATCGCCCTTCAAAAAGCCAATGAACTCAATGAATTAAAGTCGCGATTTATTTCGATGACCTCTCACGAATTCAGAACACCACTCACAACTATCTTATCGTCAACCGAACTGATTATAAAATATTTTGAAAAAAACGAAGAAGAGAAATTCAAGAAACATGTAAAAAAAATAAAAGGTTCGGTAAGTAATCTCACCGAATTATTGGATTATTTCTTATCGGTTGAAAAATTAGAAGAAGGAAGAGTTGAATTAGAAACATCAGAATTTGATATCGTAAAATTATTTCATGATCAGATCAACGTGATGAGGGATATAACAAAACCAAGACAGATCATTTTGTTTCATACTTCTTTGCAAAGTTGTATGGTAAAATTAGATAAAAAAATTACTAGAACCATTTTACAAAACCTACTTTCAAATGCCATAAAGTATTCGGGAGAAAATACTTCCATAGACGTAAAATTTAATGTCCATGAAAGTCAAATTATGCTTTCCGTTTCTGATAAAGGAATCGGAATTCCTGAAAATGAACAACAACATTTGTTTGAAAGATTTTACCGAGCAAAAAATGTAACAAATATACAAGGTACAGGAATTGGGCTCAATATCATTAAAAAGTATATTGAATTGATGAAGGGTGAAATTACTTTCAAAAGTGAACTGAATATAGGTTCCACATTTATTGTTGTCATTCCATTAATTAATTTTTGAAATCTATACCTATGAAAACTATATTATTAATTGAAGACAATGCAGATCTAAGAGAAAACACAGCCGAGTTACTCGAAGAATCCAACTATAAAATTATTACTGCCGAGAATGGTAAAATTGGAATTGAATTGGCAATTAATCATTTGCCCGATCTGATCATTTGTGATATCATGATGCCTGAATTAGATGGCTATGAAGTGTTGGAAATACTTAGCAAAAACCCTTTAACCGAAACTATTCCTTTTGTATTTTTAACAGCAAGATCTGAAAACTCAGACTTGCGTAAAGGGATGTCGCTAGGTGCTGACGATTATATTACGAAGCCGTTTAAAGAAGTTGAGTTGATCGAGGCAATCGAAACACGACTTAGAAAAAACGAAATGCTAAAAACTGTTTATCAGCAATCGGCAGAAGGTATTGAATCGTTTATTGAAAATGCCCAACAACTTGTAGAGTTAAATGGTCTTTCAAAAAATCGGACAATGCATTTGTTCAAGAAGAAATATTCTATTTACAATGAAGGAAGTTTTCCAAGAGGTATCTATTTTATTCAAAAAGGAAAAGTAAAAACCTTCATCTCAAACGAAGATGGAAAAGACTACATCATCGGGCTATATAATGAAGGAGAATTTTTTGGGTATCTTTCTTTACTTGAAGAAACTGTTTATCGTGAAACTTCTGAAACATTAGAAGACAGTGAAATCTATTTTATTCCAAAAGAAGATTTTTTCACCTTGCTTGTTTCCAATCGCGAAGTGGCAAAACGATTTATTAAAATGCTCTCAAGTAATTTGGTAGAAATGGAAACCAGAATTTTAAAACTTGCATACAATTCAGTTAGAAAACGTGTGGCCGAATCGCTTGTTATGCTCGAAAAAACTTATAACAACTTAAATCAACAACCTTTTACAATTTCGATGAGTCGTGAAGATATTGCTAATATTGTTGGCACATCCACAGAAACAGTTATTCGTGCCCTCTCCGATTTTAAAGATGAAAATATTATCGCCATCAAAGGAAGAAATATCTCAATTATCAATTTGGAAAAATTACAAAAAATGAAAAACTGATATTCTTCCGTTGTATTTATGATGTTGGTCATATTTCAATATTCAAAGTCCGTTAGCTTTGTAGCTTGATTCCAATGGATTATGTTTAAAGTATTGTTACCAACTGACTTTTCAAATACCTCTCAAAACGCTATCGTTTATGCATTAGAAATGTTTAAAGGTTTTGAGGTTGATTTTGATTTGTTGCATGTAATATTTTATGAGGGTGAAGAAGCTAATGATTTAAAAGATCTCAAGAAAAATGCAACACACGAATTTGAATTGCTGAAAAACAAACTTGGAAAAAATAATATAGAAATTCCTAAACACTTTTCTTTTCATATTGAGCATGGAAATCACATCAGTCAAATGATTGACAACTATGCCAACGACCATAAAAAAGACTTACTGATAATTGGAGCAACCGGTGAAATTTTCTCAAATCATCACCTGTTAAGTGAGCGAACCATTGAGTTGATTTCGGTTACAAAAATTCCGGTTCTATCGATCCCAAATAATACTTCTTATAAAAAAATCAACGACATCATTTATGCCACTGATTTATCAGATATAGATTTTGAAGCACGTGAGTTAATTGCGTTTGCTAAGTTGTTTGATGCTTTTGTACACTTTGTACATGTATTCCCTGAAATGCTTGGTACCACAAGGTTTAACCCCGATCATATTACAAACGATTTGATCAAAAAATTCAAATATCCCAACATCACTTTTGATGCCATCATGAATAATGAAGTAGAAAAATCGTTAGTGGATTTTATTAAAGAAAAGCAACCTGCTATCGTTGCAGTGTTCACACATAAACGAAATATTATTGAGCAACTATTTTATAATAGTGTTTCAAAAGAAGTTTCAATAAAAATTGATATCCCGATTTTTACTTTTAAGAAAAACGCTGAAGTTTAAAATTCGTCTTCGACTTTGTGATTTAACAATGTAGTTAATCAATAACTACAATTTATTTTATAGATCTTCTTATAAGATAAAATCAGTTCTGCTAATGCTCTGCTTTCATTAACGAATCATCATCAACAGCATCAATTTGTGCTTTGATGGCCTTTTCAAGTGAGTCCATTGCCACCTGATCTTTTGCAACCTGAGTTTCTACAGCTTTTTTCTCCTGCTCTTCTACTTTTTTATTTCCATCACCACATGCAAAAAATGTTGCAACAAAAATTGCCGATGCTAAAATTAAAATATGTTTTTTCATAACAGTTGATTTTCTAAAAATATTTTTTTTGATTTTATCTAAGAACAAAGTTTTCACCAAGATAAACTTTTCTAACAATTTCGTCATCGGCAAGTTCTTGTGCTGTTCCTGCCTTTAAAATTTTTCCTTCAAATAATAAATATGCACGGTCAACTATTGAAAGAGTTTCATGCACATTGTGATCGGTAATAAGGATACCGATATTTTTATTTTTGAGCTTCGCCACTATCTGCTGAATATCATCTACCGCAATAGGATCGATACCTGCAAAGGGCTCATCCAATAAAATAAATTTTGGATTTACAGCAAGTGCACGGGCAATTTCACATCTGCGTCTTTCTCCTCCACTCAACACATTTCCCAAACTTTTACGTACCCGATTCAAGCCAAACTCTTCCATCAATATTTCTAACTTTTCCTTCTGCTCCTGCTTGGTCATTTTAGTCATTTCTAAAACTGCTTTCACATTATCCTCTACACTTAATGTTCTGAAAATTGATGCTTCTTGTGGCAAATATCCTAACCCTTTTTGCGCACGTTTATACATGGGCATATCCGTTAACTCCTCACCATCTAACAACACTCTTCCTCCATCGGGTTTTACTAAACCTACGGTCATATAAAAAGTGGTAGTTTTTCCGGCACCGTTAGGACCAAGCAAACCAACACATTCACCTTGATTAACTTCAATGGTAACGTTGTCGACAACGGTTCTTTTTTTGTAACGCTTAACTAAATTTTCTGATCGTAAAATCATTTTATTTTGGTGTTAGCTATTGGCTATTAGCCTCTGGCTGCTAAAAGATAGCGGCTAGCGGCTAAGAGCAATTTTTTAATATGCTCTTGCAGTGTTTCCTTCTATATAATTGATAAAGGCATTATTCACTACTTTGTTTCCTCCAGGTGTTGGATAATTTCCACTAAAATACCAATCTCCGGTATGGTTCGGACAAGCAATATGCAAATTATCGATGCTTTGATAAATCACATCCACCTCGGCATTGATATCTTGAGGAGAAACTATCTGTGCAATTTTTTTGCTGATCTCATCATCTGAAAACAACCCATATAATTCCTTCAAATAATTCACCATTTCCTCTTTAGGAATATTTTGTTGTGCCTTACATTTTTGATAAACTTCATCCAGTAAGTGTTCTTTCTTTTGTTCTTTTACCAATGCTATCATTGCCTGAAAAGCAACAAAATCTTTTAGCCTGCTCATATCAATTCCATAACAATCAGGATATCGAATTTGAGGTGCTGAAGAAACGATGATGATTTTTTTAGGATTTAAACGATCCAAAATTCTTAAGATACTTAACTTTAAAGTTGTTCCACGCACAATAGAATCGTCCATCACAATCAACGTATCTTGATGATTGTTGATGATTCCGTAAGTTACATCATAAACGTGTGCCACCATATCTTCACGATGGCTATCATCGGTGATGAACGTTCGGAGTTTCGCATCTTTTACAGCTAACCTTTCTCTTCGAGGATGCACTGCAAGAATGTCTTTTAGTTTTGTCTGATCAATTTTATCACCGAGCTTTTTTATCTCTGCCAACTTCCAACCATCCAATAAATTATTGATCCCGTCAATCAATCCGTAAAAAGCAGTGTTCGCAGTATTTGGGATATACGAAAAAACAGTGTTTTTAAAATCGTTGTTTACGCTTTGCATGATCTTTTGTGCCAAAAGATAACCAAGCATTTTACGCTCTTTATAAATATCTAAATCGTTTCCACGAGAAAAATAAATTCGCTCAAATGAACAAGAAGTTTTTTCGGATGGAGGAATAATATTTATCTCCTCAATTTTTCCATCTTGTCGGATGATGAGTGCATTTCCTGCACCCAACTCTTTAATATCATTGATGCTCACATTAAAGCCTGTTTGTATCGCAGGACGCTCGCTTGTAACAACGGCAACTTCGTCATCACTATAATAAAAACATGGACGAATTCCATTTGGATCACGAACCACAAATGCATCACCATGACCAATCATTCCGGCCATCACGTAACCGCCATCAGTGTCACGCAGGGCACCT
>Ga0194047_10000886_pt1 | contig 19061 bp, 16 predicted proteins | sample JunL225m_MetaG_2_FD_160070 | JGI IMG/M metagenome (GOLD analysis project Ga0194047, IMG submission 160070) | Anoxic zone freshwater microbial communities from boreal shield lake in IISD Experimental Lakes Area, Ontario, Canada - Jun2016-L221-5m | ecosystem: Environmental > Aquatic > Freshwater... | reverse complement strand
GTTGTGAGTACATTCTAAATTCAAATCAACATGAATGCATTCAAAATAATCGTTCTTGCTAAACAAGTTCCAGATACACGAAACGTTGGAAAAGATGCAATGAAGGCTGATGGGACAGTAAATCGAGCTGTTTTGCCCGCTATTTTTAACCCTGAAGATTTGCATGCACTTGAGCAAGCTCTTCGCATCAAAGATCAATTTCCTGAATCAACCATTACATTGCTTACCATGGGACCGGTTCGTGCTGTAGAAATTTTGCGAGAAGGATTTTATCGTGGTGCCGATGATGGAATTTTATTAACCGATCGTGCTTTTGCCGGTTCAGATACATTGGCAACATCCTATTCACTTTCTTGTGCTATCAAAAAAATAAAAGATTTTGATTTTATTATTTGTGGCCGTCAGGCAATTGATGGTGATACAGCCCAAGTTGGCCCACAGGTTGCCGAGAAATTACATATTCCACAAATCACGTATTGCGAAGAAATTCAATCTATAGAAAACAATAAAGTTACTGTAAAAAGAAGACTCGAAAGAGGTGTGGAAGTTGTTGAATGTGCACTTCCTGTTTTAATAACTGTAAATAATTCGGCACCTCATTGTCGCCCTCGAAATGCAAAACGTTTGATGAAATACAAACATGCCACTACGATGAGTAAACAACAAGAAACCGGTGGTGATTATTTAGCAACAGAAAATGCAAATTCACATTTGTCAATAAAAGAATGGGGAATTTCAAATATTGAATGCGAGCAGGCTCAGCTTGGTTTAGCAGGCTCTCCAACAAAAGTTAAAAAAGTTGACAACATTGTTTTTCAATCAAAAGAATCGAAACGAATTGATGAATTTGATGAAGATATTAGTTTGTTAATGAAGGAGCTTATCGATTCACATATTATTGGTTAATAATTAAAAAATTTATGAATAACGTTTCTGTTTATTGCGAACTCGAAGAAGGAAAAATTGCCGATGTGAGTTTTGAATTGCTCAGCAAAGGACGAACTCTTGCCAACCAACTTAATTGCAAACTCGAGGCCTATTTATTCGGTCATCATCTTGATGGTTTTGAAAAAGAAATAGCACCTTATGGTGTTGATATTTTATTCAAAGCCGATGATGAGCATCTTGCGCCATACACCACTTTGCCTCATACTTCAGTGATGGTTGGGTTGTTTAAAGAAAACAAACCACAAGTGGCTTTGATGGGCGCAACAACTATTGGTCGCGACCTTGGACCAAGAGTTTCTTCAGCACTTGGAAGTGGATTAACAGCAGATTGCACCGAACTCGAAATTGGTAATCACGAAGAAAAAAAAGAGAAGAAAATTTATACCGATTTATTGTATCAAATTCGTCCGGCATTTGGTGGAAATATTATTGCAACAATTATCAATCCTGATTGCCGACCACAAATGGCAACAGTTCGCGAAGGTGTGATGAAAAAAGTTATTTATGATTTGAAACATCAATGCGAAGTGATAAATGTGGATGCAAAAAAATTTTTTGATGAAACCGATTTTGCTGTAAAAATTATTGAGCGTCATATCGAACAATCAAAAATCAATATCAAAAATTCACCGGTAATTGTGTCGGGAGGTTTTGGTGTAGGTTCAAAAGAAAACTTCCAATTGCTTCATCGGTTAGCGAATTTGTTAGGAGGAGAAGTTGGCGCAACTCGTGCTGCTGTTGATGCAGGTTATGTTGAGCATGAAAGACAAGTTGGGCAAACAGGTATTACCGTTCGTCCGAAAGTGTATATCGCTTGCGGAATTTCAGGTCAAATTCAGCATCTCGCAGGGATGCAAGAATCAAGCATCATCATTTCAATTAACAACGATGCAAATGCTCCGATTAATAAAATTGCGAATTATGTAATCAACGGAAAAGTTGAAAATGTTATTCCAAAAATGATAAAATATTTTAAAGAAAATTCTAAATAAAAAATTTAATCCGATAAAATCATGGCAAATTTTTTTACCGATAATTCCGATTTAAAATTTCACCTCGAACACCCTTTGATGCAACGAATTGTTGCACTTAAAGAGAATCAATATAAAGATAAAAGTGAGTATGATTTTGCTCCACAGGATTTTGAAGATGCAATGGACAGCTACAATCAAGTGCTCGAAATTGTTGGTGAAATTTGTGGTGATATCATCGGTCCAAATGCCGAATCTGTTGATCATGACGGCCCAACTTTAAAAGATGGAAAAGTAACTTACGCAAAAGGAACTCAAGAAAATATTGATGCGATTGTAAAAGCCGGATTAATGGGAATTTCGTTGCCGCGAAAATTCGGAGGCTTAAATTTTTGTATCATTCCTTATGTGATGGCAGCCGATATTGTTTCGCGTGCCGATGGAGGATTTACGAATATTTGGGGATTGCAAGATTGTGCTGAAACCATTAACGAATATGCTGATGAAAGCCAAAAAGAAAAATATTTGAAACGAGTTTGTGCAGGTGAAACCATGGCCATGACATTGACTGAACCTGATGCAGGATCTGACTTACAAGCGGTGATGTTAAAAGCGCATTACGATGAAGGAAAGAAAACCTGGTTGCTTAATGGAGTGAAGCGTTTTATTACAAATGGTGGCGGAGAAATTTCATTGGTGCTTGCACGTTCGGAAGAAAGAACACAAGATGGAAGAGGACTTTCAATGTTTATTTACGATAGAAATAACGGTGGTGTTACTGTTAGAAGACTAGAAAATAAATTAGGAATAAAAGGTTCGCCAACATGCGAATTGGTTTTTAAAGATGCTCCTGCAGAATTGTGTGGTCAACGAAAATTCGGCTTGATAAAATATGTGATGGCATTGATGAACAGTGCACGTTTAGGAATCATCGCACAATCGGTAGGTATCAGTGAAGCTGCCTATCGTGAAGCATTAACCTATGCAAAAAAACGAATGCAATTTGGAAAACCGATTATCGAATTTCCTGCTGTTTACGAATTACTTTCAGTAATGAAAGCCAAGCTTACTGCATCACGTTCGTTGCTTTATGAAACTGCGCGGTTTGTAGATATGTACAAATCTCTTTCTCATCTCTCACATGAGAGAGATTTAACAAAAGAAGAAAAAGAGGAAATGAAAAAATATCAGAAATTAGCTGATATGTACACACCGCTTGGCAAGGCATTGGTTTCCGAATTTTGTAATGAGATTGCATACGATTCGTTGCAAATTCATGGGGGCTCTGGCTTCATGAAAGATTATCCGATTGAACGGATTTTTCGTGATGCTCGTATCACTACTATTTATGAAGGAACAACTCAATTGCAAGTTGTAGCTGCCATTCGTGGTGTTACAACCGGTGCCTATTTAGCGCAAATGAAAGAATACGAAAAAGAACCTATAAAACCGGAAACTGAATCGTATCAAAGAATTTTGATTCACATGACTGAGCAATACGAAGAAGCTGAAGCACGTGTAGTTGTTCAGGATTCAGAGTTTATCGATTTTCATGCACGTAGGTTGGTTGAAATGGCAGGCAATATTATTATGGGATATTTGTTATTGATGGACGTACAACGTAACCATGATTATTGGAAAACTTTGGAAGTGTTTTTAAAAGTAGCACGTTCAAAAAATGCTGAAAATGCCACCTTCATTGGTCATTCGAATTTGAATGATTTAGGGAAATTCAAGTATGAAAATGTTGTTTAATTAGATTGAGTGTAATTGCAAAAAACGCATAGCATTTAATTCAATTTCTCAATTCATATCTCTGATAAAATTTATCGTTGCACCCGGTGACATAACATGTGGTACTTGATTCCAGTCTTTATATTTCTCAACTAATTCGTCTTCTTTATCGCCATTTGCAGCCGCTGTTTTCATATCTATAAAATATTGCCTGAAGCTGGTAATCACTTCCATTCCTCCTATCTCGCCATGTCCAGGAACAATTTTTTGAATATCGAATTGTTTTGGCAACCAATCCATAGCTTCGATATAACCGTCAGGATTTGCATTTCCAAAAAGCGCTGGTGCTTGTTTGTTTAAAATCACATCACCACTAAACAACATTTTTCTTCTGTGTAAAAACACCACTATGTCGCTTCCTGTATGAATGGTTTTTTCAAGATTCAAAACTGTTAACGTATCATCGCCCATCGGAATAATCATTTTATCTTTTAGCCATTTAGTTGGCATGGTTTCTTCCCCATTTTCTTTTTTCCATTGCTCGGCTGTATAATTTCCTCCTGCTAAAATTGTTTGTCCTTTGTAGTTTTTATTGCCATTTGTATGATCAGGATGAATATGTGTATTCAAAACTAAAATCGGTTTATTGCCTGCAATATCTTTTACCATTTTGTATAAATCATCCGCGGCATTATCCATTTTAGTATCAATAACTATTACCAAACTATCGGAAGTAAGAATACCGCTATTACCACCTCCACCTATAACAATGGTTAATTCTTTATCGTATTTTATCGTTGTTGTTTGTTTCATCTTTACCATAAAAGGTCGAACGTAAACCCAGTATACACTACTTGCTGCAAGAATGAGCACAAAAATGATTACTCCAAATACTTTGACAAATGTTTTCATTGAGATAAAATTATTTTATACAAATGTATCAGGATAGTTTAAAATCCATGTTAAAATAACAGGAGTTATTTATATGAAGTGAGCGTAACTTATTTATACTTTTCTCCAGCTTTAATTTCCAAAGCAATATGATTTTCTTTTGGAACTATTGGGCAAGAATAGCGGTGACTATAGGCGCAGTATGGAAAATATGATTCGTTAAAATCTAATTCTATTTCATTCGAAACTCCATCATAATGAACATCCATATATTTTCCTCCACCATACGTTTGCTTTCCATTTGTTAAATCGGTGAAAGAAAAAAACAACAAACTGTCTTTTTGTAAATTCTCATTTGTGTAAACCGGAAGGGTAAATTTTTTATCGAATAAGGAAAAAGTAGCTTCACCAAATTTTTGATATTTATACGTTCGGTTTAACGAATGAGGCATATCAAACACAGGCATATCAGGCATTTTAGTGAGTGTGGCTTTTACTTTGTACTTTTCATCAAAATCAAAAAATGCAATTCCTTTAAATGTTTTTAGTTCTTCAACATCAAGAGGTGATTTTGTTGGATCAACAAATTCTGCCATTTTTTTTGCCCTCAAATCTTCAACAGGATTTGTGTTTTTTATCTGCGTTTTATTGCAAGAAAAAAAAGAAATAAGAGCTAAAAGAAAAAGAAATTTTTTCATTATTGAACCACAACACTTTTCGATTGCAATACATATTTTGTTGTTGCACCTTCGGTAACAAAAACCAAAATACTTAAATGTTTTGGATCCCATGGTGGCTGAGGATAGGCAGAATGACTATCGTTGCGAGCTCCTAAAGTTTTTTGGTAGCCAATTTTAAAAACTCTTCCGGGAACTAAGTTTCTATCAGGAGATGTGTTTAATAAATCTCCTGTAGGTGAAGTAAACATATCCATTAACGTATTGTTGTGAACATACGTTGGGTCAAAAAAGGTTGTTCCAACCGCATCCTGATTTTCTTGTACATCAATGATGCTATCTTGTAATATCATTACATGTATATAGTTCGCTGCGGTATCAGAAGCTGTATAAGTAATGGTTGCAACAACACTTAATGAATTGTAGGTTGAATTATACGTAGGCACAACATCAATATTTACATGAGAATTAACCAATAATTCGTCAGCTACATCATTATTCCAGTTTTCTTTAGCTCGAAACCAATTTCCTGAATAATTTTTCCTGTTAATATATCCTGAAGGAAGTGAAGGTGGAACTGAAACATAAGTTATAAGTTGTTTAGCATTGTCAAGAGTAAAGTCATATTTGCTTTTAATTCCGTTTTTATTGATAGGAAGTACCAATTCATGAAATGAAGTATTATTTGGATAAATAGTAACTTCATTCACTCTTCCTGGATTAGCATCAATTAGATTATGAGCAATGGCTGCAGCCTTTGGACAATTGGAACATCCTGCACCAGAAACATCTTCAATTAAAACTTGCCTTGGAGTAGCAGAATAAATTCCTGTTAAATAAGTGGTATCAAAAATGGATTGTGGTGGAGCGTAATTAATAAATGGAGGTTCTTCTTTACATGAAGAAAATGCAATCAAAATGAGTACACAAAATGATACATATAATTTAAGATTTTTCATCGTCATACAAAATTAAAAGTTAGTTGTTAATGTAACACGAGCTCCACTAAATGCTGGCTCCACACGACACACACCACCTGTACAATTTACTCCTCCAGGCTGCTTTAAATATCCGGCTGTTATCCGAGTAGCATGATAAGTATAACCCATAAACACATTAAAATAATGAATCAATTCAAAGGTTTCTCCAACTAAAGGTTGATTTAAATAACCTGGCGTTAAATTAATCATGTCGCCAACAGCAAAAGAAAATGGAGTTACATTATATTCAAGTAATCCGTTTACAAAACTTCCAAGATCTTGATTAGTATTCATGTATTGCCATTCCAATCTGTAGGATCTTTTATGACTTGGTTTAAATGTAAATTCTCCGAATGTTGTTAATGCCTCTACATAAGGTGCTGAGGCTTTTGCTTCAAATATATGTTGGTTGTAACCTATGGATTGAATTCCTAATAAGAGTTTAAATTTATTAGAAAATTTATACGATGCATCCACATAAATTTCGCTGAATAATTTTGTTGAATCATTCCATTTATATCCAGCTTTTGTTACACCTCCTAAAGTTGTAACTCCGGAAGCATTCACGTTTATCATCCATTTTTTATTGGGTTTAAAAGTCATTTCTAATTGCGCTGCATTTTCTCCAATATTTTGTACAACTGCATTATATCTGGCAAGCAAGCGGTATGTATTTTGTCGAGTGAGCGATGGAAGATAATTGATAGTGGCGTTATTAGGAGTAGGTTGTGTTTCGAGTGGAGAGGTTTGAAACGGAAAACTTTCGATGCGTTTAAATTGTGCATTTATTCCGATTCCTCTTTCTGAATACGATAAACTGGTATAATACACATGTCCGTCTTTTTTAACCAAAGTATTATCAGAATTCATAATGGCCTCTGGTGTTTTTTGATCGTATTCTAAAAAGAAACTTACTTTTTTATAACGAAGCGTTCCATAAACATTTCCAACAAAAACATTGAAAGTAGGATCAAAACGTTGAGGAATAGGATAACCCATAATTACCGCAGCAATACTATTCATCGTTGCAAGATCAATGGTTCTATTTACCACAGAAGCACCTAAATCGGCAATCAGATTTTCGCTTATTGAAATTCGGTGTTCAATATTTCCACCTTGAATTGTAGGTTCACGAACATCGAAACGGTTTTTTTGTTTTCCTGTAAAGGCTTTAATGGTGGTATTTTCAGATGCATGATAAATGATACGAGCTCCTTCGATGGCAAAATCAATTCCGATTGTTCGGTCTTCATACGAACGAAAGGCCATTCCGATTCCAAACTGATCATAAAAATATCCTACAGTAAAATTAAATTTATCTACGTCTTTACTAATTTGCCAAAAGCCTAAACCTTGATTGGAGTATGCTTCCTGAGGATTAAACAAAGGTGAGTTGTTAAACAAATCATAACGAAGCATAAAGTTAAATCCTTTTATTTTGTAATTTAAATTTAGCCACGCATCGGTTGATGAAAGTTGATATTTATATTGTGTAGTGTTGGCTCCGATTTTATCATCGCGCACATAAAATTGATTATTGGATTGAAAACTTCCGGTTAGTTCGCCTTTGTCTTCCTTTTTATTTTGGTCGGAAGAAGAACTTTCATTTTGCGCTTTTACTACAATAAACAGTAAAGTAGAGAAGAATAGTATTGCTAATTTTTTCATTGAAGATATAAAACGGCAAAATAAAAAAAAATATTAAGGAAACATTACTATTCTGTCAAAGCATCGTTGAGGAAGAAGAAAAGAAATATTGAATATGCAATTGGCAAAATAAAAAAAATTGCAATTTATTTTCTCGCTGATTTCCGCTGATGTTTCGCGAAGTTTCGCATATATATCCGCGAAAATTAGCGTTATTTTTCTGCGCGAATCTGCGTGAACTTTTTTCTCTACCCGAAATTAATTTCTGTGCTGTCGCCAATATTCAAACTTTGTTTCATGCCTTTGTACATGGCATCATTTCCAATGATGGAACTTTCTAAAATAGCATATTCGATTTGCGCATACGGACCAATAATGGAATCTTTTAGTACCGAATAATTTAAAATGGCATTATCACCAATTGAAACATTGGGGCCAATAATTGAGTTGGCAATTTTGCAATTATCACCTATAAAAACGGGGTCTATGATGATGGTATTTTCAAACTTATATTTTGACGTATCGTAGTTTAATCGTTTTAAAAGTGTGGAATTTGTTTCGAGTAAAATTTCTTTTTTTCCGCAGTCGAACCAATTATCTACATCAAAAGTTTTAAACTTAGTTCCTTGCTCAACCATGCGCATCAAGGCATCTGTGAGTTGATATTCATTTTGGCTTGTTACTTTATTATCGATGTTATAAGCAATGGCTTCTATCAATTTATTGCTTTCATTAATTTTATACAAACCCACCAAAGCCAAATTTGATTTTGGAATCATCGGTTTTTCTACCAATCGTTTTATGTAGCCATCATGATCCAATTCTGCAACGCCAAACAAACGCGGGTCTTCCACTTTTTTTACTCCAAGCATCGAAACATCACTTTTTAAAACTTCATCCAGATTTACATCCACAATCGAATCGCCTAAAACAATTAAAATTTCACCAGCATCTTTTATCTGCTCTTTTGCAAGATAAATAGCATATCCGGTTCCTCTTCCGGTAGTTTGAATAACATACTCTGCACTTATTTTCGGAAAATGGGTAGAGATATAATTCTCAATTTTATCGCCCATGTATCCAATCACAAAAACATATTCTGTGATTCCTGCTTTAATCAACGACTCAATAATATGAGCAAGAATGGGTTTTCCTGCAATAGGAATCAATGCTTTTGGTTGCGTGTGTGTATGCGGACGAAGGCGTGTGCCAATACCTGCGACAGGAATTATTGCTTTCATAATATGATTTTTTTCAACTTTCGAAAATAGGTCTTTTGCATTGAAGTCAAATTATTAAATTGCACATCCATTATTAAGAAATCATGATGAAAAAAGATAAAGAAATATTTGACCTGATTGAAAAAGAAAACCAACGCCAAGAACATGGTTTGGAATTAATTGCTTCCGAGAACTTTGTTAGCAAGCAAGTGATGAAAGCTATGGGAAGTGTGCTTACCAACAAATATGCTGAAGGCTTACCCGGAAAAAGATATTATGGTGGTTGCGAAGTGGTAGACGTTGTTGAAAACATTGCTATTGATCGGTTAAAACAATTATTCGGTGCTGTATGGGCAAATGTTCAACCGCATAGCGGAGCACAAGCAAATGCTGCGGTGATGTTGGGTTGCTTAAATCCGGGAGATAAAATTTTAGGATTTGATCTTTCTCATGGTGGACATTTAACACATGGTTCACCGGTTAACTTTTCGGGAAAATTATATTCTCCGTCTTTTTATGGAGTGGATGAAAGTACAGGAACAATCGACTGGAACAAAGTAGAAGGAACAGCCAAAAAAGAAATGCCAAAATTAATTATTTGTGGCGCTTCTGCTTATAGCCGCGATTGGGATTATGAACGTTTACGTGCCATTGCTGATTCTGTAGGTGCATTATTATTGGCAGATATTTCTCATCCTGCCGGATTTATTGCAGCAGGATTATTGAATGACCCAATTAAACATTGTCATATTGTTTCTTCTACAACACATAAAACATTGCGTGGCCCTCGTGGTGGTGTTATTATGATGGGAAAAGATTTCGAAAATCCTTTCGGACAAAAAACTCCAAAAGGTGAATTAAAGATGATGAGCGCTATTTTAGATGGTGCTGTTTTCCCTGGCACACAAGGTGGTCCGCTAGAACATGTGATTGCTGCAAAAGCTGTTGCATTCGGTGAAGCATTAACCGATGACTATAAAAATTATATCAAACAAGTTCAAAAAAACGCACAAGTTTTAGCTGCTTCATTTACCGATCGTGGTTACAAAATTATTTCGGGCGGAACGGATAATCATTTAATGTTAATTGATTTGAGAAATAAAAATGTGAGCGGAAAAGTTGCTGAAAACGCATTAGTAAAAGCTGATATAACCGTGAACAAAAACATGGTTCCTTTTGATGATAAATCACCATTTGTAACTTCCGGCATTAGAGTTGGCGCAGCAGCTGTAACAACAAGAGGTTTGAAAGAAAAACAAATGGAAAAAATTGTAGATTTAATTGATCGTGTTGTTGTTAAAAACGATGATGAAAAAACAATAAAAGATGTTCGCAAAAAAGTAAATAAGTTGATGGAAGATTTTCCATTATATAAATAATTTTTTGAATGAATTATTAAAGCCCGCGGTTAAAACCGCGGGCTTTTTTTGTTGATGAAATTAATGCCCGCAATTTTTAATACACTCTCTTGCTTGCTGTCTTTCTTGAGGAGATAAACCTTCAAAATCTTTTGTTTGATCGAGATAAAAAACGGCTTTATCACAATCTTTCATCCTATAAAAAAGGAACCCAAGATTGCTCATGATAATGGGATTATTCGGATTTATTCTGTCTGCTTTTTTATAATAGTCAATTGCCGTTTCAAGATTCTTTTTTTGCGAAGAACCACCTTGATTAGCCATAGCTGTGGTTGCTTCGGCAGCATATAAAAAGGCATTCAAATTATTGTGCTCAAGAGAAGCAGCTTTATCGAAATTTTTTACTGCTTCCTTATACCGCTTTTCTCTAAATGCGATGGAACCTAAATCCATATAAACCGGAGCGTAATTGGTATTTTCTTTTACACTCTCATTTAAAAAATATTTTGCCGAATCCAACAATACCAAACTGTTGGCAGATGTGTCAGTATTGGATTTATTAAAATAATATTGTCCTAATAAATCTTTTGCCTGATATTTTTCATTTGCATTTTTAACTGATTGAAATGCATAATTCTTTAACAGCTCATTATTTCCAACCATACTAAAAAAAGTTGCTGCAAGTAAATCGTTATCGACTTTTGAATAATCAAAGGGTTGATAAAACGGATTGAAAATTTTACTGATTGCAAAAGCTAAAGTTGATTGCGGTAATGTATTGCAGGGTGAAAGAATTGTTGTATTATTTTTTTCTTGTTGCTTTACATACACCGCTGAATTCGCATCGATAAAGGCTAGCGAGTAAGTTGAATCTTTATATAGATAATTATGTAACCTCGAAAATTGAGGATTGGCTAGCACAACTGCGTAAGTAAAATGATACTGACTATCGAGCTTATGAAATTCATTAGGATCATTAATCGCCTGAGCAAATGTTTCAAAAAAAGCTTCGCTAAAAACATCCAAATCACGCAAGTCGATGAAGCTTTTATATTGCGGAAAATCTTTCCATAACAAATAAGATGAAGTTAAATAATCGCTGAAAGCATTTCCTTTCAACTTGTTTGATTCTATAAAATTTGCTGCGCCTACAGGATTAATATTCGACAAAATTTCTAAACCATATTTATCATTTCTGTCAAACCATTTATAATATTTCCCAGACACCACACTCACATAAATTGTTATACCAATGATGATATTGAAAATGTATAAATATTGAAACAAAATTTTCGCCTTTTTACTTTTGACTTTTGACTTAATAACTATTAAACCTGCATAAAATAAAGGCGTGGCAACGATAATGAAAATAGAAATATTTCGATAAGCAGTTGAAGCAAGAAATAAAAATGCAATTAAAAGTAGCAGATAAACAGTCAGTTTTTTCCGAATGAGAAAAGATAAAATTGATTCCTTTTTGTTCCTGTTTGAAAAGAAATAAAATATCAACCCTAAAACAGAAACGATGAAAATTAGTATTGCGATGTAAGCTTCTTTTTGCCAAAAAACATACGAAGAATAATCCATCAATTCGGTGGTGAATTTATTCTCAAATACCTGTCCGAAAATATTAAATGGTCGTAGTAATAAATCAATTCCATTTGGATTGATGATGATAATGGCGATGCTCAAAAAAGTAACAAGACTTAATTGAAACGGTTTTTCATTTTGCAGTTTTAACTTCTTTCCATAAAAATAATCAAACCACGAAGAAGCAGTAAATATAAGCATCAACACAATTCCCATTCCGAAAGCTTCGTGCATATTTGCCCATAAAAGTTGCAACGGAATCAACCAAAATAGTTCTTTGCTTTTGAGCTTTTGATGTCGGAATAAAATCAATAAAAAAAGTGCTGTAAACAAATGACTAAACATTTCAGGCCTTCCAATAATTCTATATTCAATTCCAATAAGTGCTACTAAAAGTGAGAATACTAAAAGTGAATTTTTTTGCGGATGATCAATTTCAAATTGCTCAACAATTTGTTTGCACAACAAAAACAAAATATACACCAACAAACACGAAATTAGCAACTGAATCAGAAAAATACATTCTGGTCCAAATGCTTTGGTAACAAGCGCAAACAGCACTTCACTTCCCCATTTAATATTAATCCAAGGTTTGCCTTCAAACGTAAAAGAGAATACATCTTGCTTTGGAACTTCGTGGTGTTCCAAAATCCAATCACCGGTTTTTATTTGCCACCACAAATCAGGTTCACGCACATTTTTTAAACTGAACGCAATCGCAATCAGAAAACAAATAATTAGCGGAAGTTTATGTTGAAGAAATGATTTCAATTTTAAAATAATTTATGATACGCTTTCATCCACCTGTCGGGTACTTCATCGGTTTGTGCCAGTTGATAATCAGCATAACTGCAAGGCACTAAAAACATTCCTTTATGGTTGCTTCGTTCCTTTGGATATGGCACTTCCATCCACCATCTTTCGGTGTAGATATTTTTATAAAATACTATTTCGTAATCGCTGTTTTTAAAAGTTGTGCGATACTTCATATACTCATTGCTATCGGCAACAGGGTAATCATTTTTGCGATTATAAAATCCATCAATAAAATACCAGATGATTTGCGAAAGCAATTTTGCACTTCTTCCGTCAATATCTTTTGTGGCATTTAAATCATAAAATCCCACTGACGAAAGTTCGTTGCTCATACCTGCATAACGCGAAATCTGGCAAGCTTCTTCACCAAACAATCCATTTGGATTTGCTTCAATGGATGCCGGAGAGTCGGCCGCACGAATGCTGTTCATGCTCATCACCATCATGTTGGCATTTCGCAGAAGCGGTTCGGTATCTTGCATTTTGCTGCGCATATTTCCTAAACGCATCATATCAAAATTCATCTTTTCAAACGAGTCTAAACTTTCTTGTTCAACAAAATAATTTTGATTTCCGACATGAACAATATTGAAAAGATAATTCGGCTGATGTGAAATAATTTTATACAAATAACCTGAATTGATTGGCGATTGTTCGTTTTGTTTTAAATCGATTTTTGCATCCACTGCAACCAAATTGAAATTTGGAACCACTCCTTCGTAAGCAGTAAATTGGGCATATGCCAAATCCTGCGGACTGCCTAAAATAATCGTCACAATTTTTTTCTCCAATAAATATTTCACACAACTGCTTAATGCAAAAAGTGTATCGTTCACACTTTCTCCGGCTTCAATATTTCCAAGGTCGGCAATTTTTATATCGAATTTTGGCTGCACCAATTTGTAAAAATGTTTTCTCACTTCATCTGGCGAAAGAGCTGAACCTGTTTGACTTTCATCATATCGTCCTTCCTTCACTCCAATAATTGCAAGATGAATAGTTGAAATATCTGGCATTTTTTTAACATGAATATCCAGCACATTCACCAAACTTTTTGGAGAACTTTCATTGATGGAATCAAATACCGATTCACTTATCGGGCTGAGAAAATCGCTTAGTTGCATATTTTTTTATCTTGTGGCAAAATAGATTATTTTGCGAGCTCATTAATAAACATTTCCACACATTGATTGCAGTAAGCGGAGCAAACGGTTTTTTAGGTTCGTATGTAGTTTGCGTGTTGCTCGGAAAAGGCAATGAGGTACGTGCGTTCAAGCGTGAAAATTCTAGTCTTGAAGAATTTGAATTTATTTTCTCTTCGTATTTTCCAGATAAAAATTCGCATCAGCAATTGAAAAACAACTTGACATGGGTTATTGCTGATATGCTCAATATTCCTTCTTTAGAAGATACTTTAACCGGTATTGATGAAGTATATCATTGTGCTGCCATCGTTTCTTTTCTTCAAAAACATCGTGAAAAAATGTTGGATGTAAATGCAGAAGGAACAAAAAATATGGTAAATATTTCATTGATAAAAGGAATAAAAAAATTCTGTCACGTAAGTTCAATTGCTGCTTTGGGAAGAGAAAAAAGTGGAACGAAAATTTCAGAAAAATCAAAGTGGAGTGAATCAAAAAACAACAGCAACTATGCTGTGAGCAAGTATAAAGCAGAGATGGAAGTGTGGCGTGGAATTGAGGAAGGTTTGAATGCGGTGATTGTAAATCCGGGAGTGATTTTAGGAACGGGTGATTGGAATAAAGGATCGTGCAAATTATTTCAGTTGGTGTGGAACGGAATGCCTTTTTATACTTTGGGAACAAATGGATACGTAGATGTAAAAGACGTTTCACGAGCGATGATTGATTTGATGGAGAAAAATATTTCTAAAGAACGTTTTGTTTTGGTTGGCGAAAATTTGCAAATGAAAAAGTATTTAGATTCAGTTGCTGATAATTTTGGAAAGAAAAAACCAACCATCGAAGCGGGGAAATTCCTTTCGCAAATTGCTTGGAGAGTAGATGCATTGAAAAGTTTGTTTACTGGAAAAGAGCCGTCACTAACTAAAGAAACAGCCAGAGCATCACAAAATATATTTTATTATAACAGTCAAAAAATTACAGAAAAAATAAATTTTCAGTTTACCCCGATGAGCAAAACCATCGATGATATTTGCACCAACTTTTTAAAACAACAATCATGAAGAACATTTTTATCGCAGCCATTGCTGCCACATTTTTATTTGCATGCAATCAAAATGCACCTCAACAATCAGCAAAAAGCAACAGCGAAACCTATAAAAAGTTGTTTAACAAAAGCATGGATTTGAAAGATTATCATTCAGCCATTGTTGCCATTCAAATGATGTTAATTGAAGATTCAACACAAGTTGCTTACCGTGATTCATTACCTGAATTGTATGCAGCGGTGAATAATGTTGAAGCGGTTTCAAAAACCATTGATGCTACACTTGCTCGTCACCCAAAAGAAGAAAAATTCTTACAAGTAAAAGCTGTTGTTCAACAAGAAGAAGGTGATTATGAAGGTGTGTTAAAAACGTATACCACCTTATACGAAACCACAAAAAAATTATCGTATTTATACCAAATTGGAACCATGCATTTTCAAGCAGGAAAATTAGCTGATGCTGAAAAAGTGGTGGATGAAGTGCTTGCAAAAGCGCCAAACAGCAACGATAGTTTAGATATTTTTGTAAGCGAACAACAAAAACAAAAAGTACCAATTATGGCGGCAACACTCAATTTTAAAGGATACATTTTTGCGCAAAAAAGAGATATGCTTAATGCAAAAAGATTTTTTGAAACAGCTATTAAAGTGTTCCCTGATTTTGTGATGGCAAAAAGAAACTTGCAACAATTGATGGGGGCAGCACAAAAACAAACCCGATAGTTTTTAAAAAACATTTTGTTTTGGCTAAAGCCAAATATTCTATTCATTTCAAAACCACAACCTAAAGGTCATGGCAATAAAATCAAATCATAAAATAGCCCCGACTTTCAAAGGTAAATGAAACACCAAACGATAAAGGCTTTAGCCCAACTATTATTTGAATTTTTTTTATCATTGTATAACAATTCTAATACTAGCACAATGGAAAAATCAAAACGATTACTTACAACTTTTTTTCTATCAATCTTTTTACTTCCATTCTTTGCGAGTGCTCAATACACGAAGCTTCTTGATTTTAAAGATACTTTATATGGAAGTAATCCTAATTATGGTTCACTTATTTCTGATAGTAACTTTCTTTATGGAATGACTCAAAATGGTGGAACGAAAAATCACGGAGCAATATTTAAAATTAAGCGTGACGGAACAGGGTATTTAATACTGCATAACTTTACAAGCCTTTCAAATGGATGGCACCCTCAAGCTTCCCTTGTTTCTGATGGTTTGTTTCTTTATGGAATGACTGGGTATGGAGGCACAAGTGATAGCGGGATAGTTTTTAAAATTAAGAATGACAGTTCTGGTTATACAAAATTAATGGATTTCAAAGGACCTATAAATGGAGGTATTCCATATGGTTCTCTTATTTTTGATGGCACCTATCTTTATGGAATGACAGCATACGGAGGAGCAAACGATGAGGGTGTTATTTTCAAAATTAAGACTGATGGAACAGGATATACAAAACTTCTCGATTTTGATGGCACAAATGGAAGCAATCCTTTTGGTGATCTTTTATCTGATGGGATTTTTCTTTATGGAATGACTACAAGTGGAGGTGCTAATAATTTGGGAACAATTTTTAAAATAAAGTCTGATGGAACAGGATATTTTAAAGTTTTAGATTTTGCTGGTGCATCAAACGGAAGTCATCCAAATGGGTCACTTATTTCAGACGGAACTTTTCTTTATGGAATGACTACAGAAGGTGGGACAAGTCAAGAAGGGATAATTTTTAAAATAAATACTGACGGAACTAGTTTTGTGAAGTTGCTTGATTTCACAGGCATTTCAAACGGAAGCATTCCAGAAGGATCTCTTATTACTGATGGAACCTATCTATATGGAATGACCTATGATGATATTTTTAAAATAAAGACTGATGGAACAGGATATTCACAACTGTTTACATTCACAAGTTCAAATAAAAATGGTTATTCTCCTTATGGTTCTCTCTTTTCTGATGGAAAATCTCTTTACGGAATGACATACATGGGAGGAGCAAATAATCAAGGTGTTTTGTTCAAATATACTTTTTCAGCTACCGGCATTGCAGATAATTTTATAAAACCAAATTCAGAAAAATTATTTGATGTTTATCCAAATCCAAGTAGTGGTAAATTTCAATTAAGAATTAGCAATCAGCAACTGGCAACTAGCAAAGAATACACAATTGAAGTTTATAATTTAATTGGTGAGAAAGTTTACTCAACATCAAACAACAAACTCCAAACCTCAAACACTTTTGATATCGATATTTCAATTGCTCCGAAAGGAATTTATTTTATAAAAATGATCGATGGAGAAAATTTCTATTCAGAAAAAATTGTATTGGAATAAAATTTTTAAATGCAGATAAGACCAGCAAATACAATTGACTCAGAAGTTTTAGCGGAACTTTGTGCCAAAACATTTTACGATACATTTCGTCCGTTTCATTCCGAAGAAGATATGCAGCAGTATATTAAAAAAGCTTATTCGGTTGAATTGATTTCAGAAAATTTATTGAATGAAACCATTCAATACTTTATTGCTTTTGATGAAGACAAACCAATTGGATATTTGAAGTTGCTGAAAGATTCAACGCACGAAAAATTGACTTCAGAAAAAAATATCGAGCTTGAAAAAATTTATGTGCTGAAAGAATATCTTGATAAAAAAGTTGGCAAAGAATTAATGTTGAAAGCCATCAACTTCTCAAAACAAAACAATTTTAAAACCCTGTTTCTTGGCGTTTGGCAAGAGAATCACAGAGCTGTGAATTTTTATAAAAATTTTGGTTTTGAAATATTTACCACACGCACTTTTCAACTTGGCGAAACTGTATGTGATGATTTTTTGATGAAGATTTCACTTTTGTGAAATGCAATCTTGATTTTATAATTGTCATTCAATAGCCATTCTGATATTGTTAAAAACATCCTGAACGACTATCAAATGACAACTACGATTGAATACCTACCGAATTATAAATTTAAAGTAGCTAATACATCATTCATATTACGAACTGCATCAGCACTTTTATTAAATAAATCTTGTTCTTCGTTATTCAATTTGAAATCAACAATCTTTTCCCATCCATTTTTTCCAATCACAACCGGCACGCCCATACAAATATCTTTTTGTCCGTATTCACCATCTAAAGCAACGCAACAAGGCATGATTCTTTTTTGATCACGAACAATATTCTCAACCAACAAAGCACCTGCTGCACCTGGTGCATACCAAGCTGAAGTTCCTAATAATTTTGTTAATGTAGCTCCACCAACCATGGTATCGTCTGAAACTTTTTTCAATTCATCAGCACTTAAAAATTGTGAAACAGGCACACCATTTAAGGTAGCTAAACGAGTTAATGGAATCATTGTAGTATCACCATGTCCGCCAATTACAGTTCCTTGAATATCGGCAGTGCGAGAGTTTAATGCCAATCCTAAATTTCCTTTAAAACGTGCGCTATCTAAAATTCCACCCATTCCGATAATTTTATGTTTATCTATACCGGATGATTTTAAAGTAAGGTAAGTCATGGTATCCATCGGATTTGAGATCACGATGATGATAGCGTTTGGAGAATGTTTCAACACATTTTCAGTAACATTTTTTACGATGTTTGCATTGGTACCAATCAACTCTTCACGTGTCATGCCCGGTTTACGTGGCAATCCTGAAGTAATAACTACCACATCTGAATTGGCTGTTTTTGAATAATCACCAGTTGTGCCGGTAATTTTTGTTTTAAAATCAAGCAATGATGATGTTTGATAAATATCCAAGGCCTTGCCTTCAGCAAATCCTTCTTTAATATCAAGCAATACTAATTCGTCAGTAAGTTGACGATATGAAATAACATCAGCGCAGGTTGCACCTACAGCTCCAGCTCCAATTACAGATACTTTTGTCATGATTATTTTTGATTAGAAGATTAAAATTAAATAATTTTATGAATCGCAAAATAGAACGTTTAAATAGGAACAAAAAATGATTTTTAACAGAAATATCAAAGTGAAGTTTGGTGTTTGACTGTTTGATGTTT
>Ga0194047_10000882_pt1 | contig 19110 bp, 6 predicted proteins | sample JunL225m_MetaG_2_FD_160070 | JGI IMG/M metagenome (GOLD analysis project Ga0194047, IMG submission 160070) | Anoxic zone freshwater microbial communities from boreal shield lake in IISD Experimental Lakes Area, Ontario, Canada - Jun2016-L221-5m | ecosystem: Environmental > Aquatic > Freshwater >... | reverse complement strand
CACCTGGTCCATATCCCGTAGAGTGGCCGATATACAGCGGATAGGGAGTACCACGCTGACTCGCAATGAGACGTGGTATCGCATCACTCCCATACGAAAAATAGGAGAAGTTTCCCCCATCGTTATAGAGCGTGATGCGAGGTGTAAGGTAGGGGCTACCACTGGCTTGTGGAGATACTGTGAGGCTGGCAAATGCCGTCTGCGATGTGGTGGCCGCGTTGCCTGAGATGTTGATACCCCACGTTCCTGATGCATTAGCCTGAACCGCAGCGGTGAGTTGTCCAATGCTCGATTTACGATAGAACGTATCCGTATCGTTCATCGTGATAACTTGGCTGATCGATCCGTTTTCGTTGGCAGGTGACGAACTGTTGATGTAATAGAGGTACGTGTAGCCACTGCCGTTAGTACGCACGAGTTTGTTTGCACCAGGGGCAGCATCACCTCCTGCGACAAGCTCAGTTCCCGTATTCGCATGATCCAGTACGGTGCGCCATGATTGCCACGTCCCAGAGTTCTTGCTCCGCAAAGCGATCTGCCCAGACCTGTAATCGCCGTAGATCTGGTGCTGCCACGAGGAACTGTAGTACTGAGAATAGAGTGCGCCATCCCATTGACCCAGGATGCTGATCGCGTTCACGTACCCGATGGCATTCGTGGAGAGGCCATCGGCCCCTGAAATTGGATTTACGGCTGTGGACGCCAGAAAACGGCTCAGTGACTCGGCGGATGACGCTGTTCCTGCGTTCGTAGCGTAGGCAGCATTGCCGGTGACGCTAATACCCCACGTTCCCGACGCGCCGCTGCCTGTCAGTGTCGGGACATAGCTGGTGTAGTTACCTGCATGCAGCGCCAGTGAGCCGTTGATTTTCAGTTGCGCCGCATACAGAATATAGTCTGTGCCATCGTTGTAAAGATAGCGAGTCCCAGAACTATTCAAGTAAATCACGCCAGTTGTCCCGCCGCTGCGATACGTCGTAATGTCACCGTTCACGACGGTGAGTCCCGTAGACACTCCGAACGTCCCTGGCGTAATCGTTGCTGTGGGAGCGGAGATGTTACCGCTTGTCTTGATCTGCCCCGTCCCCGCGCCGGTCGCCGTGCCGACGTTGAGACCCGCTGAGAACGTGTTCGTCGCAGAGAACGTCTGGGCTACGTTGAGCAGGACCGCTGTCCCCGTGGCGGGGACGGTCAACGTAAAAGAACCGTTGTTGACGCCGGTGCCGCCCTGCGACGACGCCAGGATGCCCGAGAACGCCCCTTGTGGCACCCAGGAGCGCACGCCGCCGGTCGTCGAGGAGAGGACGTAGCCACTTGTCCCAGGATTACCCAGGGCAATCTCTGCGCCTAACGCCACAAGCGCCGCAGATGCGGTGGTTGACCCCGTACCGCCATAGGCGATAGGGATTGTCTCACCAGGGCGCATCTGCTGCGTTTTTCCTGCGGCGACAGCAAGAGGAATCGTCATAGGAGAATCGTAGACCCAATCGTAATCTCAAAATCTGTCGTACTCAACGCACGGCCAAGAGGGGCGATGTATTGACCTCCCGTTGTGGGAGCCGTCGCGGTAAGTTTTCCTGCGGTTGCCGTATCCAGGTAATACAATGTCCCAAAAACGAGCCCATTCGTCGATCCCGTGATGACATCCCACTGCGCCGTAGTTGCGACAAGAACGCCATCGCTCTGTATACTTCCCGTAGCGGCAGCAGAAACGGAAGAAGTTGCGACAAGACCAATCACATCCGTTGTTCCCGATGCATTCGCTTGAGCTTTCTTACACGTTGACGCGGCAGAGACATACACGGGAGTACCGATAACAAGAGCGCCTGTTTCGCCATTCGTGAGGATAAAGACATCTTTTTCCTGCACCGACGCATCGAGCGTATCCCCTGCCGACATTTGCTGAACTTGACCATCGACCACAACCAACGGTTTACGCAGTGCCATATAAACTCCTAGAGAAGGATAGATAACGATTGATACGCATATAAGGTGGTAGACGTACGTGCCCGCCCGACAATAACACAATAGCCCGTTAAAGGCGCAATAGAGGTTATTCCCCCCTCTTCCGCGAGATAGTATAGCGATCCCGGCGTAAGCAATGCAACTCCTGCAGAGTCTGACCAATCATCAAGAGTCACATCGCCTAATGCATACGTAACCGGGAATCCCGGTTCTGCATAGGTAAGCGCAATCCCACTATAACCTGCTTGCGGCAATTCAGAGGAGTAACTTAGCCCTACGCGTCCATTCGCACGAATGTAGACCGGATATCCCACATAAATAAAATCATCCGCTTCTCCCACAAAGTTTGGTGTGGCTGATCCCGTATAATTCGCAATATTCCCGGTATGAATAGCTAGTTCGCCTTGAATCGACAAACTTCCATCGCCATTAAAAATCGCGACATCAGAAGAGAGCCGTGACGGATCAAGTGTGCCCTGGAACAGTTCTCCGACATCGATATAGTTGGGGTAATTGGACGAATCGAGAATACCGCGCCATGCAGTCCATGCCGCACCGACACGACCTCGTACTGCAAGCTGCCCCGTTCCATAATCTCCATAGAGTTCATAACTTTTTGTGGAAGACGCGACTTGAGCATAGAGTGCGCCTTCGAACTGCCCCAAATTGTTAACTCCAAAAAGATTAAGTCCCGCAACATACCCAATTGTATTCACGGAAGGATTCGCATAATCTACCACGGTTGCGGTAGAGAGAAGTCCCGTATACGTAAGATAATTACCCGCATGCAAAGCGACATTTCCCGAAATCAGCAGGGAGGTTGCCTTGAGTTGACCGGCAATGGCTCCTGTTTGTGTTCCGAGATTAAGCCCGCCTGTTATCGCCTGAGTTTGCGTAAATGTATTTGCTTGGTTTTTTTGCGCAATATTCGTACTGAGTTGTGTATCTGCCAGAGTCCCCACAATACCGCTTGCGGGAGTACTATCGGCATAGCCTGCATAGATCTTGCTCCATGCGGACCATGTACCGCCTTCTTTAAATCGTACCGAGATATACGGGCTACCCCCATACGTTGTCCGTGGCCAGTATATCTGTCCTGCATAGGTCGGATACTCGATACCTAAGCCCATCGTAAATCCATAATACTGAGTCGCTCCGCTGATACGCGGAGAATCTAATCCCGTACTATGAACATAATGTGCCGCAAAAGTAGAAGGAAGAGTATTAAAACTCATATTATACAGATGCGTGTGGCCGTCATTATTGAAGATATTCGCAGAAGGGGCGTACGTGGTCGTATCCAAGTCCCACGTATTTGCCGCTATTTTTCTCAGTAGTCCTGACGTTCCACCAAGGGATTCAATTGCGGCGAGATCATCGCCAAATGTAAATGACGCAGGTGTACTCGGTTTCCATTGAGATAGAGTCGCATCCCATGCATATACTTGCCCCTCGGTAGGAATTGTGGTAGCAACGGTGCGCCCATGTATATGTGTCACAGCCGCATGACTGGCCGTTCCATGAAGATCACCTCCTACAGTCGGATCTCCTGCCAAAGCAGTCGGCTGCCATTGATTAAGCGCGTTATCCCATGCATACACCTGACCATCCGTAGGCGCTGTTGCCGAAATAAGACGCCCGCGTAGATATCCTACGGTTGCATTTCCTACCGTTCCCCCAAGATCTCCGCCTAGTGAGGGATCTGTTACTGTTGCAGGTATCCACTCTTGCATGTCTGTATTCCATGCATAGACCTGTCCTTCGGTAGGCAATGTCGTGGATAGGGAAAGTCCCCGTAATTTCAAGACTTCTGAGTAAAGTCGTGTTCCTCCGAGATCGCCTCCAAATTCCATATTCCATGGATCATACCCAATAATCTGACTCAGTGTTTGCCACGTGGGGGCGGCATCTCCATGATGTCGCGCAAGAATAGCCGTTTCGTCGGTTTCGTATGAGGGAGCATCGCCGAATGCAGGTTCATATGATCCTGAATCGAGAATCCATGTATTTTGCCCTGTCTTCTTGAGAAATCCTGTATCGGTATCCGATAGCGCAGCAATGGCAACAAGATCAAGATCAAGGGCTCCTCCACTTCCCGTAAGAGTTGTCGGTACCCACTGGGAAACAGGTGCACTCCAGGTATATGCTTGCCCATCTGACGGCGCTGTCGGAGAAATGAGTCTTCCCCGTAATTTTACTACGGTCGCAGATGTGAGTGTTCCTGTAATATCCCCACCCACGATTGAATTACCTAAGCGACTGTCGGTTGATCGAACCAGCTTTCCCGAATTACTTTCACCATCCGCCGCAACAGGAAGCTGACTAATCGACAACAAAGGAATCCACCCTGCTGAGATCTTGCCAAAAATATCGGCACGAGGAATCGACAACGCTGTGGGTACCGTTGTCGATTCCGATGCCTCTATGAGATCATGAGTGATCTCCGTTCGCATCTCTGTAAAATTAAAACGAAGGGCTTTACTTGTCATGCGGATGCAACAAAGGAAATCGAATCAAGATAAAACTCATAGATGTAATACCACACAACATCAGTACTAAGATAGGCATCATGTGTATCAAAAGTGACCCACCCATCGGGACAAATACGGATCGTCGCTTTTGCGGAAGGCCAACTACTTGCAATGAGAAAATAGGATGTAAATTCAGGGCGAAACCCTACAGGAAGCAGAAAGCCATTATTTACATGTCCTGTTTCTGCCACACCACATAAGGACCCTCGAAGATGGACAATACCTGCCGCGTCTTTCCCATACCCAATCGGAGGCGGGGGAAACAAAGCAGGATACGCGGGGGATGGAACATCGGTACAGAGATCTCCGGGAGTTCCCAAACCACCTTCCATGACATGAAATGAACTATACGTCGTCGCGGGTGTTGCGGGTGTATTCAATCCTATTACCGAGGTGTAGGTTGTATACGTCCATGCAACATGATCAGGATTTGTCCACTCATAGGCTTCGACCCATTGAGTAATCGGTGTCCAGGTAAAGGCCATTGTACTGCCTCCTCCGGTATCGGGTAATGGCGATAGTGCAATAGGAGCTGGGTCAATGGTAAGAAACAGTCGCGAACCAACAAGGACACCCACAGGCTGCACAAAGACAGCTCCTGTCACACATGTCGTTGCGAGTGCCCCATTTTCTCCCAGAAACACACGACCCTGAAGTGCCGGTGTCTCGGAAAACATAATCGTACCGCTGGTTTGCGTAAGGACAGGCTGTACGGGGCCTGCGGCGACGAGTGCCATACCCACGACACGCCCAAAATGAGTTATCTCGGTGGCACTCGCAGGAACTGCCCCTGAACTAAGCATGGCGAGCAGCGTAAAAGCTTCGACACTCTGAGGCCCTAATGTAAGTGTGGTTATTGCAGAGGTTGATACTCCTCCGCCACCACCTCCTATCGCGTGCCACCCATCCGATCCCCAGACGAAGAGTGTTCCGGTATCGAGAGTAATACGAACATCGCCGAGTCGATTACCGCTGAGAGGAAGGTTTGATTCTGCCGCGACCGGCCCTCTCCATGTTACAAGCTCTAAGAGGGATGTAGGTGGAACAAGGTCTGTCCATAGGGCCGTTCCTTGAATACTCCGAAGATGCTGAACAATAAGATCCAGATAGTACTGAAGTGTTCCTGCGGCTGAGGGTACGGTCGTTCCACTTCCGTCTTGAGGATTATTGATATAGATTCGAATATCAGGGGCAATACCCGGATTCTCGCCTACAGTGCCTCCACCGTACCCTGCATACAGATACTTACCATACTTCTCGGGGCCTGCACGACGTACCTGAATGTAGTCCCCTACACCAAGCGCATCTGACGTACGTGCTGTTACCTCAATCGGCCCAAGCAACTCAGAGTACGCAGAGATAACGCCACGGTCTCGAAGACCTACCGCAGTGACTCGCGCAATATGTGTACGAGCCTGTGTTGCGATTGCCCTATTTAAAGCTTCGGCAAGGTCGTCAATCATTTTTTAGGTTTTGGTAGTGCAGGTATAGCAGGAACAAAAGGTGTAGGTGCGTTATAACTTGTAATTTCTCGCAAAGTATACTGAGTTCTCCAGGTGAGATTTTCCAAATTAGGCTCATAGGAAATATTCGTCACTTCAAAGTAATTACCGTTCGCCCCCGATGATGCCCCACTTGTACGTTGGAAAGCAAGTTTCAGTGTGGTATCGCTCAGAAGGACTTCGACAAGATCGCCTAATCGCCAATAGGTATGAAGCCCAAATGTGGCAGAGATAGTATAGCGTGCATTCGCTGCCGCAAAGCCGCGTGCCGCAAACGCCCACATACGTTCCCAGCTCAGTGTTCTATCGTCGTCGGAATAGTATTTTCCTTGAACAAGCACCCAACGTCCTGATGCGGGTAAGGGTGTCTGATACGGATAGTCGGCTCCCCACTCTTCATTACTATAGCTAAGCGTTCCAATAAGTTTATAGTAGCTTACGGCTTGGCTCATACGTACTTGAATATGGATATCCAGGGGAATGGCTGCGTTTGCGAGACTAGCATCGCACGTCAAAACACTTATGGGCTGATCTTCCATATAGCGATGCGTAAAGCATGCTTTCTGTGTCGAATCCTCAGTTTCGGGACGACGATTAGTATGAGCGTCCCACATGGTTCTATCGGGCATGATCACAATACTCGATGTCGCATCAACGAAGGCTTGCTCAAATTGATTGGCCGCAGTATCGCGGATATTCGACCAATACATCCCTTGTTGAAATGTCCAGTCGCGATACTCCATGCCTTGCATCATTCCTTGAGGATAAGGATAGTCGCAATTATTATAGTGAAATCGCGTGTCATGCCAGTCAATGAAATTTGTATGCTCTTGAAGCATATGACGAATCACGTCGTGTGTCATAAGATCATTGAAAATAATCCCTGATCCATCTTTAGGGCTTTCATAGAATCCCCACGTAGACGTTTGCATTTGTTCAAGGATAAGATCTGCTGTACGGCATGAGAATGTCGCACTTGTTTGATCTGACGTTATCGCAATGGTTTCGCTATCAATATACCCAGAAAAGATAATGCGAGGATCATCGCGATAGTTGCCGGTTCTCCAGTTTGCTCCAATCTCTTTGCGTTCCCATGTTCCATAAGAAGTTTCAAAATACTGATCAACATAGATAACGACAGGAATATAACCATCAAGATTTCGTGCAGCGAGAAGAAAACTAAGGTCGCCTTTTGCCGTAAGTTGAACAGAGGCTCCGCCTTGTTCTGTTCCACTGCTGATTGCGCTAAGTTGAACAATACCCGCATAGGCTGCCTCGCGCGATTCATAGACGATGACCTGGCGTGTTCCTGTATGTGATGTAATCGGGTGCTCGGAGCCGCCTGTTCCTTCGACTTTACACGATACGATATAAATTCCCGGCGTGGGAAATGTCATCAGGGCAAGCGCATTCGCCCCTGAGCCGTCGCGATACCATATCGAGGTATCTTCGGCGGTATAGATTGTTACGGTTCCTGGCCCTGTCGCACTCCATTGGTGATTAAAAGCGGCAATACGCCATCGCGAATAGGAGTATCCTCCATAGAAAGGCAACGGTTCCCCGACAAAGGCAATGCGGTGTGACCCCATACACACGGTAGGGCGAAACGGTACCATCCCATGAGGAGCCGCATAGACAGTCGGCAGGGGGCTTACTTGAGATCGATCTACGGCGATTTTGATCTCATTGCCAAAACCTACGTACGCACGGAATGTTTGCCCCGGAATAAGGAGTGTGGCGTGATCTTCTGCTCGTGTCATGTTCGTAGTACCGTATGAAAAGAAACTGTCATACTTTGAATTGTAAAGCCAACTCCACGCACGACAGAGGGTTCTTGCATCATCGCCTCAACCCATACAGCGGTTTCACTTCGTGGGTCAAGCATATGTATCCAAACCCAGGGATTGAGAGGATTAAAAAGATTTTTCATGGTACGGTAGGTTTGTTGAGCACCCACGCCATACGCCCAGTCCATCCCTTCCAAGTCACTAAGAACATACGCACCCCCTGTCGATCTGCCGACAGGTTGACGCCAGCGATGCTGAATACCGGAAGGGCGGGGAATGACAATACCTGCATGCGCCAGTCGATTTGTAAGAAGACACGGCTCTTCGCGAGAAGGCCCAATCATAAACGTAATCGATGTCATCCGCCCAGTACCTCCAATCCGATATCAAATGGAAGATTCGCATGCGGATAGCTCAGAGGAGTCGTACTCCACTCTGTTTGGCCCATCCACTTGACATGAATAGTACGTGCGAGGGGAGCAAGCGCCGCAACAACTTTACGCCATTGGCGATCACAACGCACCGTTGTAAAATAGGTTTCCGCGTGATAGGTCGTGAACTCTGTACTTGTTAAAGGGTTAACAAGACTTACAACTCCCATACCAGCCCCACAATAAAGAGTATCTGCCGAGGCTTCTTTTGCCCACGTCATAAAAAAACGCGGCTCTGGGTAATGGTTTTGTGTAGGAAAGGTGCGCTGAATGGTGTGATACAGTGATAATTCACTTGTCTTGTAATGCGTAGTAGCATAGAGCAAGATATTCCCAGTCGTGTACAATCCCAGCAAAACCTCATAGGCGCTGAATGTGGGTCGTCTCTCTAGGTGCGCCGCATGATACGAACTTAGTACTGCTTGACCTGGATTACGGCTAATTTTGTGAGCACTCGTTGTAAAGTCGAGATGATAAGAGGGCGACCACCCTCGTTGTCCTAGAAAAACGAGACCCCCATCGGGACCGCCTTCTCCTATCACAATAGAACTTAGATCAGATGAAGCAGAGGGCCATGACGAATAACAATCCAGTTTAAAATCCGTAGATTCCGATGTGAAGGGAAGATATTGGAGTGACGTAGATCCGCTCCATGCAATACCATGGCAATTTACGTCATGTGTATCGCCCTTTCCGAAAAGGAACAGTTTGCGATTCGCTGTACGGTCAAAAGCAAGCGACGCCAAGCTAACGCCTACCCAAGGAGCTTGGCCACCCAACCTATCTCTATCGGTGGGAAACGCGGTAGCAACAGGAGGTAAGCCTGTAATAGGCACAGGATTCCACGTCATTCCGGCATCCAGAGTCATCCATACAGGGGATTTCGTAGTTCCTTTTGCATAGACATTTGTTGAGTCATAGGTACAATTAAGATTATTTCCTTCCGTATTACCCAGGAGTGCCCACTTCTTTTTATCGTAGGGATCTGCCGTAATCTGAAACCAGCTCCAGCCTACCGGAAGCCCTGTACTTTTATAGACCCATGCCGCAGGGGATGATCCATTCGCAACATAATGCCAGACTCCTCCGATCCCAAGACCGCCTCCTCCACACACAATGAGTTCACCAAGACCGAACGGAGTTCCCTCGCGCATGACATCCATACGAAGCACATCAAGACCCTCAAAAGCCATAAGACCAATAGATTGTAAACCATCCATGGTCTTATAGAGTCCTGTCGCAGTTCCAATCAAGACAAGAGAGTCTGTGGTGGGGTCACGAAAGCATGACCGTATCGCACTATTATGCGTAAGAGATCGTGTCACCGTAGTTTCGGTAACGAGCCACAGTTTTCCAGAGTCATCCCCCACGACAACAACATTTTTATCCGTTGACCCCGGTTCTGATAATGCTGTGAGATTACCTGTCACTCCAGAAATAGTTGTCCAGCCAGATCCACTTGCCACAAAGAGGCCAGGGCTTCCTGCGGCATACCGTAATCGTGATGTTCGTTGAACACATGCCCAACTACCTCCGGGAAGACCTGATGTATCCTGTTCCCACAACGCTCCCAGATTACGTGTATGTTGAACACTCGATCCACTAATGCCCACATCAGCAGATGCATCAAGGTTATAACTGACATCAAGAAGTCCTGTGTCAGGGGTACCTAAATCGCTGAATGTTAATCCTGCATCATTTGAGGTAATTACAGAACCATCCGCAGAAACAGCAGTCACACACGAAGGGGTTTGACGCGCACAGGCCATGTCAACCACACTGCCGGTCATTGTATAAATAAGAGTACTTGTGGAAGGCTGATCATTAGGGCAACGGTAAATCTCGCCATTATCGCACCCGACCATAATGCACCCACCCGCACCACAAACTGCCGTGACACCAGATATGCCTGTAATTTCAAGAAAGGAGAATCCTCCGTCGAGTGAGTAATAAGCAGAACCTCCCGCTGCAACGATAAAGCGTTTCCCGCTTGTCGGCGATGCGGCGACAAGCGACACAATATCAACCGTAATCGTTGCCGTACCCACAAGACCCGCATTATCTGTGACGGAAAGGGTCACGATAGGATTAGGCATGCCTGCCATGTATTGATAGCGAAACTCTGTTGTCGCAGTACTCGCCTCATGCGGCGTCGTAAACGTGGGATAGTTAGGGGTTGCCAAAAATGCAGCACTGTTGTCTGTCCACGCATATCCCATGATAATTCCATCAGGATCACTCGACCCTCGGCCATCCAGAGAAATGACAATTTCTGGATCGCCAATAATCGCCACAGTATAATCAATTTTTGCCGTAGGCGGTTTATTAACCTCTCCCCAACCTGTGTAGATAGTAGGAGTTTGTCCTGTTGTGATGGGTAATCCTGATCCTGTATAGAAGACGGCAACAAAACGAATAGTAATATCATAGAGATAAAAAGTTTCTCGACGTGCAATTTCTGGTTGGAGCATATGCCACGTGGATGAGACCCAATCCCCATTAGGATTAAGCCATGTTACGGCAATGCTTTGCATATTCGCTTCCCACAACGCATAGATCTGCTCAAACTCGCTAATAGGCATGGCACTGTAATGCCACTCCATACTTGTCGCACCTTGTCGTTGAGGTCTTTTATCAAGACGAAGGCCCACGGTGGGCACTTCGACGTACCTTACTGTATCAGGCCCCATGATCGATGTCGTCTCTAATGCCCACGATGCGGTTCGAACAATCATCGCTTTTGTACTTTCGTAAGAGCTGCGAGAATCTGAGCCAAGATAGAGTCACTCAGCTCGGTACTCAGTTTTTTCTTCAGTTCTTCCAAATTAACAGAACCATCGGCTTTGATATCTTGGCTGATTTGGATACCGCCGACATTTACTGTCACCCTATTTCCCGCTGGGGAATTTTGTACCATTGTTACTTCAGGTGCCGCAACTTCTCCAACAAGCCCCCCTGATGATAACCAGCTTCGCGCCGCCTTTGCCACAACATCATTTGTCCCTGCGGCAGAAGCTTCTTTGACACCCGCACGGAATGCGGCAGCCACATTGACAGGAAGGACTGCCTCGCCTCGATGGATCTTCGTAATTTGATCTTGGGTAACATTGAAATCACCCGATGCAAGATTACGCGTTTCGCGTGGCCCCGTACCACTACCGCCACTACCGCCACTACCGCCACTACCGCCACTACTAGGGGTGCCGATAAGTGCTTTCAATGCCTTCGCAAGTGCCGGTACTCCTGCGTCTTTGACAATCTTCGGAAGATCGACTGTCCAGAATTTAGTCCATGTCTCTGTCCATGTTTTTGCCACATTGACCATCTGTGCCGCAGCTTCTGCTCCTGATGAGGGAGGTGGGGGTGATCCGGTGACAGTAGCAGCCTGTGACCCTGCCGACGAAGGTTTATAACCACTCTTCTGCATAGCCAATGCTTTGGCAGCGGCAGGAGTCTTGCCTTCATCGATATACTGCATGTAGAGCGCGTCGTAAATACGCTTGGCATCTACTTGATCTTTTGTAGGAGCTGCTGTTGGTTTCGCTGTCGTTGCCGTGGTATTTGTCGGTACTCTATAGCCGGGAACATCCTTCATCGCCAGTGCCCATGCAATCGTATCGGTATTCCCTTTCTGTAAATAGAAGGCATACGTCGCTTGGAATTTTTTCTCTAGCGTCGGATCAACAGGGGGTGGTGCTGCTTTCTCTTTTGATCCTCCCATCCCGGACAACGATCCTGTCGCTTTTGTACCGTCTGAAACGTATGCTGCGGCAAGTGCTTCCGCAATAACCGGCGTTGCACCTAATCGTGTGTAGTAATCATAGACATACTTATGCACTTGGCTTGCCGAAGGTACCGGAACTTTACCGTCTTTAGAAGCAGCCATCGCTTTCATCTCTGGCATATTCTTCTGATCGGCAAATGCAAAACCTTCTCCTTGAATTTTATCAAGAAATGCTTTGACTTCAGGATTAGCCGATGCACGGTCTACCGCTGTACCTTGTTGACCGCTACGTGGCGTAAGATTAGGATCTTCCACAAGAGGCATACCATTTGTATCCACGGGATTGCCCTTGTTGTCGGTGATAACAACTGTATGCCCTGAACTATCTGTTCCTGTGGTGACATTGATGGTAATAGGTTTCCCTCCCGAATCTGTTTGCCCTGTTGCTAGTTTACGAATATCTGTGCCAAGTGTGTCGAAATTCTTGTACAGCAGCTCAAGAGGATCAACGCCTTCTTTGACAGCCTGTGCTTCGACTTTCTGTGCATAGGCCGCACTCTTTGCATCTGCTTCTGTGACAGTCTGCTTACGAATAGGAGAAAGCAAGGCATTAATCGTGTCAAGGCTGCTTGTATCGGTAAGATCAGCCTTCCCACTTGAATATTGCTGCAGATAGTATGAGATCTGCATCTGCTGTTCCGTAGACATACGACTTTGAAGCATGCGTACGTCTTGGATGGTTTTGGTAAATGCATCTCCCCCGCCCATACCCATGACAGCATCAGCGCTAAATCCCATTACCGAGCCTGCTACGTTACGTAGCTGCTCTTGGCGCTGTTCATAGCCAGGTCCTGAAGTCGCATGATAACCCGGAAGACTCGCAGGCATCCCACCCTGTACGGCATTCGCGATCCCTGCTTGAGCCCGTGTAAGGTATCCGTCATAGGCCCCATTACCACTTCCTTGTGCGTTCGCAAGATACTTTTGTACCGCTACGGCATTTTTCCCTCCATTTTTAATAAATTCCGCAATCATGGCCTGGGTGCCGGGGTCGCTAATCCAATTAACGAAGTTTTCATCTACCGTACCCTGACCCGTGACCATGTTATTTAGGTAGGTCGCAGAGGCACCGGACATACCCACAGACTGCATTTCGGCATGACTCGGTATGTAGCCTTTGATAAAGTTACCCACATCTTTACCATAGACGTTTCCTCGTATACCGATATCAAGATTCTTCTGCGCTGCGGCGAGAGCTGCTTGCTGTGCCGCCGCTGCACCACCTTGAATCTTTGTAATGTCGAATTGATAGGTAGAGGTTGTATTGCCTCCCGAATAAGGCCCCGTTCCTGCGTAAGAACCTATTCCTGACCACGCATTTGATCCTGCATTACCCAGGTTTTGATTTTGGTTTTTCAACATCGCAAGAAAGGCTTGCTGGCCACGAGGATCAAGCATCGCCGCATACTGCGAGGTCAGGCTTTGCATGCTGGAATCTTGCAGACCCATTTGCCAGACATCTTCAAAGCTTCGACCGCTGATACTTGACGCTTGAAATTCTTTAAGCATCGCTTCATGTTGATCCTGGCTTGTTCCTCCCTGTGGATACCGTTGCATAACCTGCAACATACGAATAAAGTCTGCGCCCAGACCAACACGCTGACTGCGTTCTTTGTCGGTCTTCAACGACATGACGCCAGAGTCGTTACTAGCCATCCACTGACCAAGAAGTGCATTGCCTTGAGGATCAAGTCCTGTGACAAGAGTTTGGCTTGGCCCACCCATCGCCGCACGCTGCTGATCGGGACCCCATGTGCCTCTCTTGCCTCCGCCCATGATATTACCTTGGACTTCGCCTTGGTAATAAATATCCTGAAGAGCAACACCACCCGCAACCGCACCAGCAACGGCTAAGGGTATCGCAATCGTCGCTAAGGCTCCACCCGCAGCAGCAGTACCTGCGGCAGCTCCTCCAGCGGCACCGCCACCAAAGAGAGCCGCGCCGCCCGTAAAGACCTTCGAGATACCTTGACCAAATCCTCCAATATTATTGATATTGCCTGCGGTATTACCCACGACACCCGCAGGGCCAAGCAGCGGCGCAATGTAGGCTTCAATACTCCCCTGGAGATCCATCAGCGCCTTCGTAAGGTCGATCATATTCTCCGCAGCATGTTTCGTATTAATGGCTAAGGTCGCTTGAGTTGCTGCCATGGATTGAGCATCTGTACCACCCGTCTGCGCCATCATTGCATAGAATTCGTTAACAGCTCCTTTACCTGCCTTGCTACGATCCATAGCCGCAATCTTCGCAGCTTCTATCGCCTTATCCATATCTGACGTAGAGCCATCTACGGTTTGCGCACTCTCCACCAGAGTCCTCAATGCGCCATTGGACGTTTGCTTGAGCATGGCGGCGATCTGCTCGGGATCTTTTATCTTTGCGATATTCTTCGCAAAAGAAATCAGATCCACCATATCGCCTTCTTCGGTTCCCAAGCGTCCTTGTGTTTGATAATCCCGTGACTTTGAAATCATCGTTAGAATCTGGAGCTGCTTGGCAACGACTGCGTACTGAACCTCCGCATTCAGCTCAGAGACCTTGACGAGGATCTGCTGACGCTTCAGCAATTCTTCTTCGTTGGTAATTTGCGCGGTTCGAACCTCCAGAGACTTAACGCTCTGCTCCATCTCTGCCTTTTGAATAGCCATCTGCTCTTTTTGCATCATGGCACTGGCTTCAATGGGAGTCATCTTACGCATCACCGGCATGCCTTTAGCATCAAGCTTAGGGGTGCCATCGGCATTACGCTCCGGTACCGTAATACTCGCCGTTGTCTGGAACTTCAACTCCTCTGCTTGAAAACTAAGGTTGGACTTCTTGATCAAAATATCAAGCGCATCACCCAGCTTACTGAGATTAAGCTTCTCAAATTCAATACGTAGGCGTTCCGGAAGCTGTGCCAGCTCCGCAAGTTTGAGCGTATTGTTGATTTCTAGGAGTCGTTCCTGAATAGGCAACAAGATAGTCTGCGCATCAAACTGAGCCTGGGCACGCTCCAATTGAAGCTTCAGCAATTCCTTCTGAACTTCGTACTGTTTCTCGGCAAGGGCAAGCTGCTTGTCGGCAATCATATAAGAATGCTGACGTGCGGCATCCTCGATTTGCATCTGGCGCTCATAGAACTGAGTCTGCTTGGCCAGATATTTCACATTCTCGTTATAGGCCGCATCCGCACGGAACGGTGTTCGATTAAGCTGGAGTTGAGACATCTGATGCTCAATTCCCGCATAGAACATCTCATTCTTGAGTCCAAAGACCGGCGCAGCCGCGACAGCCGCTTGAGTCTGACTACCTGTGGCTCCTGTTGTTTCCCGATGGAAAGGATCACGCTGTTCTTGAATTTGACCCTTATCCATCGAGAGATATGCACGATATGAACGATCCTGGCCGACATTGCCATACATCGCCATGTCATACCATCGCTGGAACGACACATTAGAGCGTTGCATTTCAATACCAACCTGGGCCTGCTCAATATTGAGTTCAGCTTCCTTGAGCTTATAAGGCATCTCCCGCTTAGTAATGCTCAGTTCTTTCTTCTGTAGATCATATTCCGTACGTTGCTGTTGGATTTGAAGACGAGTCTGCTCAGGAGCATATTTAAGCTGCTGGCCCATAAGTGCAAGATCTAACGTCTTGGACTGTGCGGTCAGCGCAGCCATAGGAACTTGAACTTGGGTTAACTGTTGCTGCTGAAGTCCGAGAGAAACCTGCGCATGCGCAACTTCACGCTGCTGCTTAGCAACATCGTAATCCACCATCTGACTCTGGACAGCCAAGATCTGCTGTTGCTTCGGAAGAATCACAGTTCGCTGAAGGTCAATGTTTTGACGCTCCAACTGAAGATTCATCGCCTGATTGTTCAGCTCGATTTGACCCGTAGATTGAGCCGCCAATCCTGTAAGAGTGGGATTACCCAAGATAGGGTAAGCTGCCTCTGCCTGACGTTGCTGAACAATTCCACTTTGGAATTGCTGCTGAATACCCAATGACTCCATTTGATAATTCCAGTACCCCACACTGGTAAAGGATTTATCCGCCTCTGTCTGAATCTGTTTCTGCTGCTGAGTCGTCAGGGGGTTGGCTTTTTGAGTCGCGGCATCTGCGGAGCCATACGTCTTGGCGTAGAAATTCTCCTTATACCGATAATCATGCTCCTGCTTCATCAGGTTCGCCATCATCGGGTCCGGGTTGATCATACTTTGAGACAGTTCACGCTCGGCACGGCCAAAGTCCTGACCGCGCTCCCCGTAGACAGTCGTAAGAGTTAGAGCATCTTGGAAACCTTTCTGTCCTCGACCTGCAAAGGGTGCATAGGCTTGAACCGACGATATCAACGATTCTACGCTAAGCGTAGTTCCGCTTGCCTGCTTAAATCGTGCAAATTCGTTGAGAATATCTTGCTTACTGAGTGTGTCGCCCGTCTTCGAGAAAACCTTAGACAGTTGACTTGCTTGCTCTGCAACCTGAGTGGGCTCCATGCCAAACACGGTTGCTGCTTGGAGAAATGTGGTCGCTTCCGAATTCTGTTTCTGTAACTGCTCATACTGCGCATAGGCTTGTTGCGCCCGTGTTCCCTTTACATACCCTACGGGAGCTGAGGTCGTATACGGCAGTACCGCCATACGCGCACGCGGGTCAAACTGGGCAAAAGAGTCCAGTGTCGATTGACCCGCACCCGAATTGATTTCGGCAAGCTGATCGGGGCTTAAACCAGGGAGCAACGTCGCGTCGGCTTGGAGTCCTCCATTGACAATGGCATTTGCCGTCCCGACACTCACTCCGGCACTTGATAAGAAACTACGCAGGCCATTACCCCGTAAGCCATTGGCCATGAGTTCCATGGTTTGGGGGGATTTATTCATTGTCCATGCGGATTGCGCACGGAGCATGTCATACTGAGATCCCACCTGCATGACTTCATCGTAGCGATTCTGCGCGGCATAGCCAATCATCGCCGCAGAATTCATCGTATGTTGGAACTGATTAAACATTCGATTAAGCGATTGCGCTTTTGGTGTATGCGGCTCCTCGGAACCGCCTGAGTTGACAGCAGCATTCTCCTCCTCGTCCATACCCCCTGCCGATTGAGGGGCTTGACGACGGCTAGGGCCACCTTGAGACGATGCGCCTCCGGCATAATTATCCGCGTAGGCTGTCGCATGCCGCGCAGGATTTAATTTTGTCGCAAGATCAGATTCGCCTGTTACGGTTGCGACAGCTTTCCCAATACGCGCAAAAATGTCTAGTTGTTCAGGAGTACGCCCACTGGGAGAGCTTCCGTTTAGTGCATGAACCGCAGCGGCTTGAAAAACCTCTTTAAGTCCTGCTTTCTCGGCTAACTCGGGGTTCGTTCCTCCTTGAGCAACCGCCTCCGCATATTCCGCCATGCGCTTCGGTCCATGGTGAGAATCGGTTTCGCTTCCTTGGAAATGCGCGTTAATCGCGTCAAGCTGTGATTTTGCGTCTCCCCCGCCCGCAATAATTTTACCAATCTCACCCAGCGTGTGTTGCATGTCCGCAGGCATCGCCGCAATGATGACATGGAGAGGATCATGCGCCGATCCTGTAGGTGTTCCTGAGGCAGGTTGGCTGGCACGCTTCGTAGATGCCATGATGTCGGCAACGGTATGCTCACCCGCCTCGCGCTTCACCTTGGGATCGCGCACATCGACAGGTTTACCATCCTTACCGACAACAGACCATGCAACCGTCGAACCCTGTGCTTTTGCCAATTCCATGACAGCAGCTTGGCTTGCCTGAAGCAGATGATCCGAAGGCAGAGATACCTTACCTGCGGCGACTCCTGCGGCAAGCTCTGCATGCTGTGCCTTACTCAGTTGAACCTGATCAGCAACAGGGGTGACATTCCCATGAGCATCGGTGCGATACCCGTGTCCCGCGAGGCTTACTTTGAGTGCCGTCGCCTCGCGTGAGCTTGCCGGGAGCTGGCCTTTGCCTGCAGCGGTAATTTCATGGAACTGCTGATCGACTCGTTCACGTTCTTCGACGGTCGCCGTTTTCAGAAAGTCCGCATGGGCACGACGTTCGTGTTCTGTCGTGAAGCGACGTGTACGAAGATCCTCGCGGGCTACTTTACGTATGTGTTGATCATCGGGATCATTCTTATCCAAGCGATCCAGAGATACGGCACTCCGTGCAATGACTTTACCATCTGCATCATGGGTGTCGTATGCCAAAATACCGCTATGGGGGAGGATATCGGCGGCGAGTCGCTGCGCCGCATAATCTTGCTGGTCTTTAATATACTCGGGACTGCGAAGATACGCATCACGCTCACGCTGCGCATGGCGAATAGTACGCTGTTTTTCGCGCTCATAGGCACGCTCTGCCCGATTTTCCTTAAATCCTTCCCATGCGGTATGTATTCCTTCACGTGTAGACTGTAGGGCATTTCCCACGGTGGAAATAGCCTGCGACACACGATAGACCATCGAGTCCCGCAGATAGCCCATGCGGGAACTCAGTGATTCGTGAACAGGAATTTCCTCACGACGCCCAAACGCCGCAGTAGGATGCAATCCTCGCGAGGTAAGGCTATCGCCCATGCCTGTCGTACCCACGAGACCGGCATGGGCCGTATCATGCAATGCCTTCGCAGACATCGCCGTATCGTGCGTTTCCGCACGGGTTTTCGAAGCGGTATGTTCGATATCAGGAGGAAGCGTTGCGTTGTGTGCTTGTGCATCCAAAGCACGCTGCGCCTTCACAGCCAAAGCACGTGCATGACGCTCACGATCTCGCTGCTTTTTCTCTTTCTTGGGCTCTGAGGTGCTTTTGGCAGGGAAGGGTGCAGCCGCAATAACATGTTCCTCTGAGACGCCATGCTCTGGTGGCCCATACAGGACATGATCCTCACGATGCTCCTCGTGAGGCTCTGGCTGCCGTGTGCGTGACAATGAAGGACGATGTTGAACAATGTGTGACTCTTCCTCACTATCTTGTACATTGTTCAACTGAGGCTGTGCTGCGCCCCGCGAGGCAGGAACAAGGTCGAGTCGTGCGTGCTGACTAAGTTCCGCCCCTTGAGTCAGCGTCACATCACTCCGCGACATACTGCCAAGACTCGCCCCACCCCCCATGTC
>Ga0194047_10000881_pt1 | contig 19117 bp, 17 predicted proteins | sample JunL225m_MetaG_2_FD_160070 | JGI IMG/M metagenome (GOLD analysis project Ga0194047, IMG submission 160070) | Anoxic zone freshwater microbial communities from boreal shield lake in IISD Experimental Lakes Area, Ontario, Canada - Jun2016-L221-5m | ecosystem: Environmental > Aquatic > Freshwater... | reverse complement strand
AAATAGGCAAAACTGGGACATATTCATTGGGCAATGAGCTTACTCTGGCTGACATTGCTCTAGCATCTCACGTGATTGGCGCTAACTTATTTAAAGTAGATATGAGCGCGACCCCAATTCTTCAAGGCATTTTCAGCAATTGCATGCGCTTGCCAGCCTTTACTGATGCGCACCCTCTCAAACAAGCGGGCGCTCTAAAAGTTAATTAAGCCAGGTAGTAAATTCTTCTGCTGGAACGCGTGGGGTATGGAAGGTATTCACTATCTCAGATTTATCGGCATAACCCAATGCCATGCCGCATACCAGCATCTCGTTATCTTGCGCTCCGACCGATGGCAGAATAATTTTTGAGTAATCATTCCAAGCTGCTTGTGGACAAGTATCCAGGCCCTCGCCTCTTGCTGCCACCATAAAGTTCTGCAAGAACATTCCGTAGTCCAGCATAGACCCTTTGCCTAATTCTGTATCGATTGTGAAGAACAAACATACGGGAGCGCCAAAGGCCTGAAAGTTCTTACGATGCTGCACATGCATTTTGTCTTTATCACCCTTGGTAATACCTAATAAGCCGTATAAACTCCAGCCATTCTCACGACGTCGATCGATATAAGGACTAAACCACTTACTTGGATAGTAGGTGTAGCCAGGTTGATATTCTTTAGCCAATTCAGGGTTAGCAGCAATCGCATCATAAGCAGCACACACTTGGGCACAGACCTCTTTCAGAGTATTGCCCTCCAATACATAAACCTTCCAAGGCTGAGTATTAGTTCCTGAAGGGGCACGTGCAGATATATTTAAGAGCTTAGTAATCATCTCTTTAGAAACGGGATCCTTGGTAAATGCCCTCACGGACATACGAGAGCTAATAGCATCCGCTACTGTTAAAGACTTCATCATTTACCTCTTAACTTTGTTCTTTAAACTTATCTAAAGATTTACTAATTGGTAAATCGAATTTTTTTCTATTCGACTCAATTTCTGTGAGAGGTACGCATGACTTTAAAGTATTGAGACTTCTGACAGTCAATGCTTTATATAAATCCGTACCCTCAATTTTCCAATTTAACTCTGCTTTTGTAAGCGCTCTTAGAATCTTCCCGGGGATGCCAGCTACTAACATCTGAGGGGCAACAATCATTCCTGCTTTAATAAAGGCGCAAGCAGCAACAATTGAATTTTCGCCTATGACTGCGTTATCCATAATCACCGCATTCATGCCAATAAGTGCATTTTTTCTGATCGTGCAGCCATGTAAAACTGCGGCGTGACCGATATGTCCATCCTCTTCAATCAAGGTATCGGTATCTGGAAAGCCATGCAAGACGCAGGAGTCTTGAATATTGACTCCTGCTTCGAGAACAATCCGGCCGAAGTCCCCTCTCAATGCAGCAAAGGGGGCGATGTAACAATTGGGGCCAATGTGCACATCACCAATCACTACAGCCTCAGGATGAACATAGGCCGTTGGATGAACAACTGGCTTTATTCCATCGATTTCATAAAAGGGCATATTAAGCTGCCTTAATTCCGCCCATACAAAGATACTTCATCTCTAAATAATCCTCAATGCCATGTTGGGACCCTTCGCGACCCAAGCCACTTTGTTTAACACCACCAAAAGGAGCCACTTCAGTAGAAATCAAGCCTTCATTAATACCAACCATGCCATATTCCAATGCTTCGGCAATTCGCCAGATGCGACCAATATTTTGAGCATAAAAATACGCCGCTAATCCAAACTCAGTATCGTTTGCCATTGAGATTGCTTCAGCTTCAGTAGAGAATTTGAAAATGGGTGCAAATGGCCCAAATGTTTCTTCTTTAAACGCCAGCATATCTCTTGTAGCGCCAGATACAACAGTAGGCTCAAAGAAAGATCCGCCCAAAGAGTGGCGCTTACCGCCAATCACTACTTTTCCACCCTTCTGAATGGCGTCATTGACATGCTCTTCAACTTTTGCAATGGCTTTATCGTCAATCAATGGACCGATCACAGTGCCGTCAGCACTACCATCACCAACTTTGAGCGCTCCCACTGCTTTGGCAAACTTCTCCACAAAAGTGTCATAAACAGAATCTTGCACCATGATTCTGTTCGCGCATACACATGTCTGGCCAGCATTTCTGTATTTAGAAATCATGGCACCCTTTACTGCCTCATCAATATCCGCATCATCAAATACGATGAATGGGGCATTACCACCCAACTCCATGGAAGTTTTCTTAATAGTAGTAGCGCATTGTGCTAACAGGAGTTTGCCGATCTCGGTAGATCCTGTAAAACTCAACTTTCTGACGATGGGGTTTGAAGAAAGTTCGCCACCAATTTCAGATGCCGATCCAGTCACGCAAGAAAAAACGCCAGGCGGAATACCAGCTTCTTCAGCCAGTTTACAAAGCGCAAGGGCACTAAATGGGGTTTGGCTTGCAGGTTTTAAAACGATGGTACAGCCAGCTGCCAATGCAGGACCAGCTTTACGAGTAATCATCGCCGCTGGAAAATTCCATGGCGTGATTGCTGCACACACACCAATTGGCTGCTTAATCACAATTAAACGCTTATCAGCGCCATGAGAGGGAATAGTCTCCCCATATAGGCGCTTAGCTTCTTCACCAAACCACTCAATAAATGAAGCGGCATAAGCAATCTCGCCTCGACTCTCAGTCAGAGGCTTGCCTTGCTCAGCAGTCATCAGTTGCGCTAATACCTCTTGATTTTTCATGATGAGGTCAAACCAGTTACGAAGAATCTTGGCGCGTTCTTTAGCTGTTTTGTCGCGCCATGCAGGCAATGCTTTATTAGCAAAATCAATTGCTCTGCGAGTTTCGGCAACACCCATTTTAGGAACTGTGCCGATCAACTCACCAGTTGCCGGATTCGTAACTTTAATAGTTTCTTTATTGTCAGCATCAACCCACTGTCCATTGATGTAGGCTTTTTCAAATTTGAAAGGTGAATTCATCATATCTCTTGTACTCAATCGTTAAAGTTAAATCATAAACCCCATGAAGAGGAATTAGCTCATACTAAAGCCACCACTAATACTAATAATTTGACCAGTAATCCAGCTACCAGCATCAGATGCTAACAAAACTACCATAGGCGCCACATCTTGGGGGGTTCCCAACCTTCTGAGCGGGTAGAACTTGGTTAATTTCTCACGATTTGCCTCGATAAAAGCGGGGTCATGGGCCGTTTCAATTAACCCTAAAGCAATTGCATTAGCGGTCATACCTGAACGGGTTTCACGGGCTAGGGATTTCATTAAAGCAACATTTCCCGCACGGGTAGCAGCAGCCAAAGCAAGACCAGATTCACCAACACGGGAAGAATCCCCAACAATCGAAATAATTCTGCCATTTCCTTTCTCTAAGTATGGAAGGGCGGCATGACAGCAATTGAGAGTGCCATAAAAACAAACGTCGGTTTGCTGGCGCCATTCTTCTGGAGTTGAATCAATAAAACGCTTTCTAAATACCAGGCCTGCGTTATTGACCAAAATATTCAGCCCCCCAAATTCTTTTACCGTCTTTTCTACCATTGCTTTTACAGCATCCATATTCGAGATGTCACACGCAATGGCCATCGCTTTACCGCCACGATCTTTAATTTCTTTTGCCACTGCCTCAGCACGTTCTTTAGAGCCTTTGTAATTCACCACCACGGCCGCACCCTCAGCAGCGAGAGCCAGTGAAATTTCACGACCAACATCGCGAGCACCCCCAGTGACTAGGGCAACTCTACCTGTGAGATCTGTCTTCATATTTATCCTTATATTAACTTCGAAGAATTAGTGTTAATTCATTAATTGAAAAATGCGTTCTGGGGTTGCGGGGAGTTCATTTACTTCGCAATTGAAATTGGCAAGGGCATCTGCAATGGCATTAGCAATCGCAGCGGGAGAACCAATCGTGCCACCTTCGCCAACCCCTTTAAAACCGCCAAGCGTATTCGGAGCTTTTGTGTCCATGTGAACAATTTTGATATCGGGAACCTCAAGTGCAGTAGGTATAGCGTAATCAACCAGACTAGCCGTTAATAACTGACCCTCTTGGTCATATACAACCTCTTCCAATAAAGCAGCGCCAATACCCTGCGCAACTGCACCACGAATCTGACCATCAACAATTAAGGGGTTAATCATCCGACCACAATCTTCGGCGATGACATACCTTGTAATATCAACCTTAAACGTAATCGGATCAACTTCTACTTCAACCAAATGACTTGCCGAGCTCGTCGTTCCAAAAATAGGATCGTATGTCTTAGTGACAGACAACTCTTGCCTATACTCTGCAGGGATTCTGCCCATTTCCGAATAGACTGTTTTGGCAAGCTTTACAAATTCGATTTGGTTTGGGGCGCTAATTTGTTCAATACGGCTATTAAGAAAACGTAAGTCATGCTCACTAGTCTTGAAGAGGTAAGCCGCCATGGATGCCATACGACGTTTCAATTCCTGTGCAGCTAATATTCCCGCCCCACCACTCAACACTGCAGTTCTGCTGGCATAACTACCTGTACCATGAGGAACAACGGTAGTGTCGCCAGTAATCACGTGAATATCTTCTAGATTAGCGCCTAACTCATCTGCAACTACCTGGGCTAAAGTAGTCTCATGACCTTGGCCATGAGCAGCACAGCCAAATGCGGCAGTAATCGCACCTGTTGAATCCAAAGAAAGTACACAAGTATCTGTTCCAGTATTAATCGGCATTCCTGGCGATGCAGAAATCTTCGAACCAATTCCAGAAAGCTCAGCATACGATGCGATACCAATACCAACAAGCTTACCTTTAGATCTAGCCTGCGCTTGGTACTCGCGTCTATCTTGATAAGCAAAAGTATCGCTCGCAGCTTTTAGTCCCTCAGTAAATGCAGACTGGTCCCATACGATACCGCTAGGTGTCTTGTATGGGAATTCTGCTGGGGTCACCATATTTTTTAATCGCAACTCAATTGGGTCAATGTCTAATTTTTTAGCAGCCATACTCATCAGCCGCTCCATTACAAATGTAGAGGTCGGTCTACCGACACCGCGATATGGCCCAGTGGGAGCTTTGGGTGTCGTAACCGCAATCACTGAACCTAGATAAGCAGGTACCCGATAAGGGCCAGGCATAAAACTAATAATCTGAACGGGCTCGATACCTGCCGTCCAAGGATAAATAGAGTAGGCACCAATATCGCTAATCACCTGCGCAGACAAACCCATGATTTTTCCGTCAGAGTCCAAGGCTAATTTCGCTTGAATTCGCTCATCGAATCCTTGGCTAGTAGAAATAAGATCTTCTAAGCGATCGCCGGTCCATTTAATCGAACGTTTTAACTTATAAGCAAGAGCACAAACGATCATTTCCTCTGGGTAGAGAGATGTCTTACCTCCAAATCCACCCCCCACGTCAGGAGAGATCACGTTAAATCTACTGCCAGGCATATCTAAAAGCTCTGCAAGAGCATCTCGGATAATTCCAGGCACTTGACTTGAGCTATACAGCATCAAGGAATCGCGACTTTTGATATATTCCGCTAAATAAACTCGATTTTCTAATGCCATTGGAGTTTTGCGATGAAAGCGAAACTCTCCCTCAACGACAACAGGTGCAGCCTTGAGAGCTTGTTCGATCTCACCCTTTGCAAATGACCTTTTCACCAGAATATTGCTGACAAGCTCATCATGCAATAAAGGCGCATCTTCTTGACTGGCTTTAACGGGATCATTTTCAATTGCTAGTGACTCTAGCTCCACCTCTAATAAATTGAGGGCATCTTCTGCAATATATCGATCCACCGCCAAAACAACCGCAATTGGCTCACCTACATAACGAACAACTCCATTTGCTAAAGGATAAATAGCCGTTGATTGGTAATCTGACATCCGAGATGTAGCTACTGCGGGCTTAATCCGATCTGCAATATCACTCCAGGTATAGACGCCAAATACCCCAGGAAGATCTTTAGCCTTTTTACTATTAATTGAGATTACTTTGGCATACGGTTGATCGCTTCGATAAATACTCATATGTAAACCATTTGCAAACTCAATATCGTCAACATATCTACCCATGCCACACAACAACCGTGCATCCTCTGTCCGTCTTACGGCTTGACCTACGAGTTTTTCCCCTGAGCCGCTTTTGATAGACTCATATCCACGGACGTGCTCAAGAGGTGAAAAAATCTTACTCATAGAATGCGGCACCTTTGCGCATTGACTGCCATTGCGCGTCATCATGGCCAAATAAAACCTGTGTACCACTTGCCTGTATTCTCCTTACCTCAACCATTGATGCGAGAGATAAATCGGGATTCCAAGTATTTTTCGGATTCAGTTCAAAATCTAAATTGGCCTTCATAGGGACGGCATCTGAAGCCAATAAAAATGATCCGTCCTTATCTAAGTTCACTATCGCCCCAATCATTCCTGGAGTATGCCCAGGCAAAGGGAGCAGTACTACCTTTTCATTACCAAGCAAATCATGCTGACCAGTAATAGTTTTAATTTCATTGCCATGTTTCCAATCTTTTGGAACATAGCCTTTTTGCAGGCCATCTTCGGCTTGTGCAGCTTCTAATTCAAGTAGATGGCAGAAAATCGTGGCTCTTTTAAAAAACTCATTGCAACCACAATGATCTGAATGGAAGTGGGAATTAATCACAACATCAATATCATCTGGTTTTAGACCAATCAAATTGAGTTGATCAATTAGGTTATCTTGTGGTGCATTAATTGGCATCATTACCTTAGCCATTGATCCCCAACGCTCTTCAGCATTTTCAGAAACAGAGGGGTGGCATCCCGTATCAAAAAGAATATTACCCTGTTCATGCCGAATTAAAAAACAGCTTACTGGGAGCTCAATTGTTTCGGTTTTCTCAGCTGTGGGCATATAAACGCTTTTGCGCATTCTCAAACGCCCGCCAGACAATGCATGCATTTTCATAGAGAGTTCTCGATTCTTGGAGAAATATCCTGAATGCTGATTTCACCGGCATCACGCTGACGAGCGCATTGGCGAACAGCATCAATAATTCCTTGATAGCCCGTACAACGACAAAGATTTCCTGATAATAACTCCCGAATTTCCTCATCTGTTTTGAGTGGATATTTTTGCAACATCTCTGTAGCGGTCATCAACATACCAGGAGTACAAAACCCACATTGCAGACCATGATGCTCATTAAATGCTTTTTGCAAAGGATTTAACTTTTCAGGAGAGCCAAGACTTTCAACAGTATTAATTTCTAAGCCATTTGCCTGAATAGCTAACATCAAACAGGATCTTGCACTAGCACCATCGATTAATACAGTACAGGATCCACAGACACCATGCTCACAGCCTACATGTGTTCCTGTTAAACCAAGATTGATGCGCAAGTAATCCGATAAAAGTAGTCTAGGGTCGACCATCTCTTCATGGACTACCCCATTAACCACCACCCATAAAGAAACTTTTTGAATTTCGCTCATATTATTTTTCCGCAGATGCCCTATCCCATGCTAGCCTCAAAGTCTTCCTCAGTAGCTCGCCAGCCAAATGCAGGCGATACCGCGCCGAAGCATGTAAATCAGTATTAGGGGTCAGAATAGAAGCTAGCCTTTCTGCAGCAGCTGCGCTTAAGTCTTCTGAATAGGATTTATTAATTAGTAACTGCTCGATCTCTGGAAGTCTTAAAGGAGTTTCTCCTACACCCATTGCAGCTAGCTTGAGATTTTGGATTCTATTTTCACTATCCCTGCTTAATAAAACACCAACTGCTGCTACTGCAAAGTCTCCATCGCGCTGTGCAAACTCTTCAAATCCCCAGCCTGTATTTTTTGCTAGCTTAGGAAAACTAATTTTTGTCAAAATTTCGTCCTCGTCTAATGCGGTTGACAAAGACCCCATAAAAAAGCTTGCTGCAGGAATTATGCGTTCGCCTTTACTAGACTCACAATAAATATCGGCGTCTAAGAGCAAACTCAGCATAGGATATTCAGCTGCAGGATCTGCGTGAGATAAGCTGCCGCCGATAGTTCCTTTATTTCTAATGGCCAAATGGGCTACATGTGTTAAAGCCTCATGCATCACTGGGATGAAATCTTTCACTAACTGAGAGCTAACTACTGTAGTGTGGCGGGTAAGTGCGCCAATCACGATTCGGCTGCCGACTTCCTTGATGTAATCTAGCTCGACGAGCTTACTAATATCAACCAATAAGGAGGGCTGTACTACCCTAAAGTTCAGCATGGGCATTAGACTTTGGCCACCGGCTATTACTTTTGCGTTCTCATTACTTTGCAAGTGATGCAAAGCCTCCTCAAGAGAGTACGCACAAAAATAGTTGAACGGAACTGGCTTCATTAATTACCCTGAAAACGCGGCTCACGTTTTTCAGCAAAAGCCTTACGCCCTTCTTGATAATCGTTACTATTTCCTGCTGCAGCAATTAAAGCCTCTGCGAGTTCGCTATCCAAGGCTCCACGCCCCATAGCCACTCCATTGAGAATATATTTAGCCCCAGAAATACTGAGCGGCGCATTGGAAGCCAATAACTTAGCAAAAGAGCGCGCCGCTACCATTGGATCATCTGATAACTTATGCTCTATTTTTTTCTTTTTACCTAAAAGCTTTTCTAACCAACTGGCTTGGCTATCGTGCTCTGAAGCACCAGACAGATGATCAATAAATCCTAATTTCAATGCTTCTGGTGCAGAAAAACGCTGTGAACCAAATAATATTTTCTTGGCTTGAACGAGGCCAACAAGATTTAATAACTTCTGAGTAGCCTTAACACCATAAATAATCGATAAACGGGCGGCTGGAATACCAAACTTAGAATGAGAAGCGGCATATCTGAAATCACAAGACATTGCTAAATGCGCCCCACCCCCCAAACAGAAGCCACGAATCACAGCGATAGTTGGCTTGCTGATATTGGCAATAGCATCGCAGCATGCATCAACTGCTACCTCATAGTCCCACACCTGTTTATCGGTTGCTCGAACCTTACCAAACTCAGAGATATCTGCACCAGCACTAAAGTCTTCTCCAGCACCAGTCAAAATAACAGTCCGAACATTTGGATCTTGCTCTATGGTCCCCAATATTCCAGGAATTGCCTTCCACATACCCAAAGTCACTGCATTTTTTGTTTTAGGCCTATTGAATGTGACCACTGCAATATGATCGGAAATCCAGATCTTGATCTTGTCATCAACCCAAACATCCATGACATCAGGATCGGTAGATTCAAATAAATGCGCTGTGGCGCCAATGCCATAGCCAAGCTTCGCATCACCCAAGCTAGCAGTTTCAGGCTGATGATTAATGGCAGCAGGTGCTGCTGCCATTGTTTGCTGTTGATACTTTGAAAAATTGATGCCTTCGGCTGGTTTCGAATCTGAGCCCCCTACAACTCTACTGAAACTCTCAAAAAAATCATCCGCATTCTTACGAGCAGTTGCGTCAATCAGCCTTGAGCCTAATTGCGCAAGTTTTCCACCAACATTTGCTTTCACGGTATAACGCAATAAGGTGAGAGATTGGTCTAACTCTTCAAGCTCAACCCGAATTTCAGCTTTAGCAAATCCAGCCATTCCACCTTGACCTTCACCTACCAAGGTGTAGCTTGATGGAGCATTGATATCTAATAGAGTCACGTTACCAAGAAAGCGGGCTTTAATTGGGCCTACCTTAGATACCACAACCGCAGAATAGGAAGTTTCAGATAACTTTTGCAAAGCTTCGCAACCAGGTATGCTTTTTTTCAACACCTCTGGATTATTTAGGGCATCCCAAACTACACTTCTTGATGCGTCTAAACGCGCTTCCCCTACCATATCCATCTAAATTCTCCGTCTGGAAACTGAATAATTAATTTGCTTTTACAAGTCCTTGTAATACAGGCCGTACATTTTGTGGGATTGGAGTTGATTTATTGGTTTTACGATCAACATAAACATGTACAAAATGCCCCACAGCTGAAGCAATGTCATCCTCATTTTTAAAAATCGCGACTTCGTACTTCACACTACTATTTCCGAGATGGGTCACTTTTAGTCCAACATGTATGAGGTCTGGAAAAACAATCGGTGAAAAATATTTACATTGGGTTTCGATGACTAAGCCGATGATCTCGCTCTTAAGTACGTCGAGGACATTGTGCTCAATCAAATAGCGGTTGACGGCAGTATCAAAAAATGAGTAATACACCGCATTATTGATGTGTCCATAGGCATCGTTATCCATCCATCGAGACTGAACGTCTTCGAATACCACAAAATCAGCACGGCTTGGTGGGGAGAGTTTTTTATCGCTCATAAAGCCTCTTTATAAAGAAGTGCGGCATCACTTAAGGTAATTTCGCGGGGACTGTTCATCAGAAGCCGGGTTTGCAGCATCGCATCGCTTGCTAGTTGATCTATATCAGCTGCTGTAATGCCAACATCTACTAGGCGCTCTGGTAGACCCAACTTACCTGCTAAGCCACCGAGATACTCGGCCAGTTGAGTAGCTTGCTCAAGTGTTGAACCTTGCAAACCAGGCTTAATAATTTGACCAAGTTCTGCATACATAGCGTGCGCTGCTACTAAATTGAAACGCATCACCGGACCAAGCATCAAGGAGTTAGAAAGTCCATGTGGCACATGAAATCTGGCGCCAATTGGATAAGCTAGTGCATGAACACCCGCTACCGGTGCATTGGTAAATGCCATGCCCGCAAGACAAGCACCAAGCAACATATTTTCACGTGCATCAATATTATTGCCACTGTTCACTGCTTTATGTAGATTTCCAGCAAGCAGCCTCAGCGCCTCTTTTGCTAAACAATCTGATACTGGATTCTTTAAGCGCTTAGTAGTAAAGGCTTCAATGGCATGAACCATAGCATCAATACCCGTTGCAGCAGTCACGTGTGGGGGCAAACCTAAAGTTAATTCAGCATCCAATAAAGCAACGTCCGGCAAGAGTTGTGGTGAAACTACCCCTTTTTTCTCGCTCTCACTAACTGTCACGATTGAAATCGTGGTTACTTCTGAACCAGTTCCAGCAGTTGTGGGAACCAATATGAGAGGTAGACGTGGACCTTTAGCCATTCCAACACCATATACATCAGTAAGTTTTTCTTTACCTGGCGCAAGAAGTGCCACTAGTTTTGCGACATCCATTGAGCTACCACCACCAAAGCCAACAATAAAATCCGCTTTACATTGCTGCCCGACTTTAACAGCGCTATCAATGACTGATACGGGTGGGTCAGCTTGAACATCAGAAAAGATTTCAAGTGCAATACCTAACTCTTTGAACTGGGGTAAGGCCTTATTGAGCAAGCCAGCAGATAAGACCCCTGGATCGGTAATGATCAAGGCAGACCTGCCACCACGCTCCTGAATTCTTTTTGCAAGATTTGCAGATCCACCCCTTTCAACAAGAATCGAGCGTGTAGAGTGAAAGTCGAATTGCATATCTTCTCCTGATTCCTAGAGTGTTTCTTTGAGCTTAAAGCGCATGACTTTGCCAGAACCTGTTCGAGGTATTTCCTTAACCACATGAATAGCAGCTGGGACTTTGTAAGATGAAAGCTGTGTCTTTGTAAATTCAATCAAGGCCTCAGAATCAACTGACTGCCCTTCACGCAATACAATAAATACCACCGGTATCTCACCTAAATGCTTATGTTCAACCCCAACTGCAGCGCAATCAAGCACTGCAGGATGTCTAAGCACAGCTTCCTCAACCTCACCGGGTGCAATGTTTTGACCACCCCTGATAATGAGTTCTTTAAGCCTGCCAGTAATAGTGAGATAGCCGTTTAAATCTGCTTTTGCTAAATCTCCAGTGCGATACCAACCGTCTTTAAGCGCAGCTTCAGTTTCTGCGGGTTTATTGTGATATCCCACCATCACATTTGGGCCTCGAACGATGAGCTCCCCCTCTTGTCCAGCATCAAGATCTTTTCCTGTAACAGGATCCACAATGCGAACAGCGACACCGATCACTGGAAGCCCACAAGATCCTAGGGTTCTTCCGCCTGTTGTTGAATTCATGGTTACCATTGTGGAGGTCTCAGTAATGCCATAACCATCTAATAGTTTGATATCAAAGAATTCTTCAAAACCTTTATTCAAATCTGCAGGTAAGATTGCGCCAGCTGAAATACAAAGACGCATGCCGTTAAGCTTGATAGCAGCGTCTGCTTTAGCAGATTCCAAAATGTAATGGAACATAGTCGGTACGCCAGGAAGAACGGTAAATTTTCCGGTCTTTAATAGCGTCAAAACTTGAGTTGAGGAATACTTTTCAACAATGAACTCGCTGGCTCCAGCTGCCACTATTGCAAGCACAGAAAAATTCAAGGCATATGAATGAAAGAGCGGTAAGGGGGAAAGCACCACATCATTCTCATTCATGCCGGCAATAGGAATCCAGCATGCGGCAACTACCCAAAGCATTGAACGAACTGTTAATTGAACACCCTTGGCTTTACCAGTTGTACCTGATGTATAAACGATAAAGGCAACATCATCAATGCTTGTGCTTGCCTGCTCATCATCTAACTTGCTGTTATCTACAAGATAGGTAGAAAAATTTTCACACCCAGATATCTCTTCATCGTCCACGATGACAATCTGAATGTCAGCTCCAACCTCAGATTGAATTCCATGAATGACTTCTAAACGGTCTTTGCTAGTAATCATTATTTTTGCGCCTGAATCAGTCATTCTGTAACTGACTTCGCCGGGGGCAGCATCATGAGAAATAGGAACAGCTATAAGACCAGTACGCACAGCGCCAAAACAAGCGAGTACCCAATTAACTGAATTCGGTAGATAAATAGCAACTTTATCGCCAGGAATAAAACCTTTACTCCGAAGCTTTTTAGCCACATTCCTCGATTGATGATTTAACTCTGTGTAGCTAGCCTCCTTACGACTATCCCAATAGGCGACTTTAGAGCCATACTCTTGCGCCCTTTCCTCAAGTAATTGAGCAAGTGGCTTGATTACATCAGTCTTGATCATTGCCAATTTCCTATATTTTGCAAATTAAAGATCTTTTACTGCAAGCAACAGCCTAAAACAGTTAAAGAAGCCTCAAAGTAACTATCTTTATTAGACCATAATATATAAATTAATCTCAAAATTTACATATTTATTAGGTATAAACACCTACTAATTTATATAAGTTACTGTTTTTAATAGGTTTATATTAAAAACCGAGGAAAAATTATGAAATTTTGAATAAATTTGATACTTGTCTTAATGAACTTATATAACTAGTATTCATTAAGTTACACCACAACCCTAACAAAGAGTCCCGAGACAAAGGAGTTTTTACATGTTCAAGAAAAAATTATTGGCATCTGTCAGCATTCTGGCAATGTCATCAGCACTTGTGTCACAGCCTGCTACGGCTCAAATTTCCAACGATAAAGTCCGAATTGGCGTATTGACTGATATGAGCGGTCAGTTTTCACATGAATCTGGAGCTGGTTCTGTTACTGCAGTCAGAATGGCTATCGAAGATTTTGGCGGGAAAGTAAATGGAAAGCCTATTGAGCTTATTTACGCAGACCACCAAAATAAACCTGACATTGGGGCCACTAAAGCCCGGGAATGGTATGACAGTGGCATTGACATGATTGCTGGATTGATTAATTCTGGTGTTGCACTATCCGTCACCAATGTGGCTAAAGAAAAAAATAAGATTGCCATTATTAATGGCTCGGGTAGCTCAAGACTTACAAATGAAGGCTGTACACCAGTCAGTATTCACTACGCATACGATACATATGCGCTAGCTACAGGTACAACCAAATACCTCATTAAAGAGAAGAAATTGGATACTTGGTATTTCTTAACTGCTGACTACGCATTCGGTCATGCACTTGAAGCTGATGCAACAACAAACATCAAAGCACTAGGAGGAACTGTTGTTGGATCCACTCGTTACCCAATGGACACTAATGATCACTCATCCTTTCTTTTAAAAGCCCAAGCTTCTAAAGCCCAAGTAGTTGCACTAGCAGGTTCTGGACAAGGATTTATTAATGCAGTTAGATCAGCGCAAGAATTCGGCATTCCAAAAGGCGGTCAAACTATTGCGGGTCTTTTGGTTTGGGATACTGACGTAGATGCACTTGGATTACAAAAGGCGCAGGGAATGATTATGACCTCTGGGTTTTATTGGGACAGAACTCCTGAAACCCGCATCTGGTCAAAGCGCTTCAAAGAACTGATGGGGCGCATGCCACACATGGGTGATGCAGGCGACTATTCTTCAACGATGCAGTACCTCAAAGCCATCAAAGCTGCCGGTACAGATGAAACTGGTGCAGTGATGGCTAAGTTGAAATCAACCCCAATCAATGACTTCTTCGCAACCAATGGACGTATTCGTGAGGATGGTCGCATGGTGCACGATATGTATGTTTATCAAGTGAAGACTCCTGCGGAATCTAAATACCCTTGGGACTATCTGACTCTCAAGGAAACTATTCCTGCTGCCCAAGCTTATCGCCCTCTCAGCGAGAGCTCTTGTTACTTAGTTAAAAAATAATCTGAACTGAGATACTAAAGAAGCCTCCTATGGGGGCTTCTTTTTTGATGACTCCAAGTGAATACCATCGCAGAAAATATTGAACCTATCATGGCAGACGCCTGTTCTGTCAGGAGAACTGTCAATATTATTGGTGATGGCTGGTCGTTCATGATTTTGCGCGAATGCTATTTTGGCGTTCGCCGCTTTCAAGACTTTCAGGAAATTCTAAGCATTCCTCGGGGCACCCTAACAGCGCGTTTAAATACCCTAGTCTCAGAGAATATCCTGCAAAAAAAATCTTCAGACCCAAGCAAAAAACGCTTGGAGTATCGGTTAACAAAACAAGGAATTGATCTATATAAAGTCATGATTGCATTAATGGGCTATGGTGATAGATGGATCGAAGCTTCTCCAAAACAACCGCTCAAACTCAAACATAAAACCTGCAACCATGAATCACATCCTTTTGTAGGTTGTCCTCACTGTAGACAAGAAATTATTGCTTCAGAAGTAACTTATAGAAATGGCCCAGGATTTGGATTGGAGCCTGCATACCCAGGGCCCAAACTTCGTAAGTCAGCAGATCCTGTACTGCTTGAAAAGAGACGGCCTAGTTCGGTAGCAAGAGCACTGAGAACCATTGGAGATCAATGGGGGTTTATGGTACTCAGGGAGGCGTTCTTCAAAGTCAGAAGATTTGATCAGATACAAAATAAGCTAGGGATTGCACCAAATACTTTAGCGAATAGATTGAATCATTTCTTAAATGAGGGAATCTTTCAAAAGGTTCAGTATCAAAGTAACCCCGATCGATTCGAGTACCGCCTAACCCCTAAGGGTAGAGCAATTTTTTCAAGCTTTATGGCCATGTTAGCGTGGGGTGATAAATGGCTAGCAAAAGATGGTCCACCCCTTATCCTTACCCACCATAACTGCGGGCATGACTTTACCCCCTTAGTGATGTGCGACTTTTGCAAGAATGAATTACATGCGAAAGATATGGCATACGACACTACTTATAGGGATCCAAGAGCATCTGTAAAGCACTCAGACTAACGGCCCTCTAAAGACTTATCTTTTTGGCTGAAATAGTTTAGGCTATAGTCTTATTTACCCCATAGTAGCTTCTTGCCTCTCACTAATTAATACGGTGCCGACATGGATCTTCCTTTATTAAGACTTGCTCTAGAGTTTCCGGACTTCGGTCTTCGAATAGCGCTATCTTTCGCAGTGCTATCGGTCTGTTTTATCGTTTTCTGGATTTTTCAGAAAATATTCCCCAACGTACTTTTTGGTGAAGACTCTGAATTCGCTGGCTACATCTATAACGCGATGGGTGTTGTATTTAGTCTAGTGTTTGCCTTCGTTACAGTATTGGTTTGGCAAAACTACAACATGGTTAGTGATGCCATTGCTAAAGAGGCGAGCACTCTTAATAATATGTATCGACTCTTTTCTGCCTTTCCACCAGAAATTGAAAAAAAAGGTAGGGATGCACTCAGAACTTATACCAAAACTGTTATAGAGGAAGAGTGGCCGCTTCTGAGTAAAGATCAATTTAGCGTTAAAGCGTATGAAGACTTATTAAAAATTGATGACATCGTGATTCGACTCCAACCACAAAACCAAGGTCAATCTAATGTGCATCAGCAACTGCTTCGTTTAGCAAGCGAGGCTAACGAATTACGACGAAGCCGAGTCTACAATGCACACTTTGCGCTAGCTCCCCCTGCTTGGCTAGGCCTCATTAGCAGCTCACTCATCTTCTTATTCTTCGCATGTCTTTTTAAGATGCAATCAGTGCGTACTCATCTGATTTTAATTTTTTTCTTAGGTCTTACGATTGTCGGGGTCTTATATTTCATGGTGTTATACATCCATCCATTCTTAGGTCCAATGGCTCTAGGACCGGGTCCAATCGCAAATTTACTCAAAATCGCGTGGGTCTATTAATCCTATGATGCGCATTCACTAGCCAAGGCATTCTGCTTTCTATACGTCTTAGAAAGCAGATGCTACGGCGCAGAGTTAACCGAATCCTTAAGTAATAAAAACTCTCGATTAATTTCTTCATCATTCATCAAGAGATGAGGAAGCTCTAAGGAAAGAATGACATAGAGCGATAGGCCAATGAGTACTATATACAAACCAGCCAACAACCAATCGCTCTCACTTTTGACTGCCATCGTATAGCCAATCAAAAAGGCACCCACACACAAGAGAGAGAATAGAAAATTCATTAGCAATCTTGGCGGATGTGACTGCATATTGATAATTCCAGCGGCAAATATAGTAGACAAGCTTCTGACTTGTGGCATCAATATTTCATTTGCAAGGGCTTGGTTTTCAGCAGGAGCATTGCCTGTTGCCCGAGACGCTTCCTCATATATCTTTCTGGAAGCTTCTGAAATTTTTTCTGCGCCTTTATCGATATCTAAACGACTCTTAGCATCCTTATAGATTGTTAAGCGTAAATTTAATAAATCATTCAGTGAATTTTTTATAACAACTTGATCGCTCGGAGCCAAGTATTTAATGGACTTATATACTTCACTCAAGATCTGTGCTTGAGCTCGAACCGAGTCTACTCTAACGTTGTAGCGAGTAGCAGCAGTCGAGAAGGTAAACCCAAGAACTAAAGCGGATAGGCCAAAAATAGCAGCAGCCAAAGAGTCGCGAACCGTAATCTCACTACCATTATTTTTTCTTAATCGATAGTGGCCTAAATACCAACCAATTGCAGTAAAAACAAAAATAGCCACGGCAAAAAATAAGGGGACATATTTAATGATACTGAGATGGAGTTCGAGTGGAGAGCTCATATATTGCTAGCCTTATTTGATTTACCCCATTCTAAGCGGTTTGCCAAACCGAATGAAAAGCTGGATAAATCTGGCTCTCTCAATGATCTACTTTGAAATCAAACACTAAGATGCCATTCTCACCATCTCGCAAAAATGGCCCAATAAAGTTTTTGAACTCATTGTGCATCTGATCGTAGTACTGAGGATCACTGACTGTGGGAGTCCCGATATAAAAATTTCGATCACCCTCTGACCTGAAGGTCACAATAAATGCTTGTTCGTAACCCCTGTTTAATCCCTCTAAGCTGTTCTGACTACCGCTAATGATAGAGGCAATATAAGGAATTCCATTGCGTTTAGATCCACTCTTAAGAGCCATAAACTGTTTCTTAATAAGCTGTCTTTGCTCCTCAGTAATGTCTTCTTTATATTTAAAAAGAACAATATGTTCAGTACGTCCAGGACGGTAATCTTTAGCAGTAAACGCTTTTGCCTCCTCTCCCGTAAGAGCGGTTTGAGAATAGGCTGTGGTGAAGAGGAAAAGATTGCCAATCAATATTAGCAGTGAGAGAGTAATCTTTTTCATCATCTAGGCTTTCTTAAGATTTAAGATCATAACGATCTAGATTCATCACTTTAGACCATGCGGCAGAAAAGTCATTAATGAACTTATGCCCAGCATCACTACTGCCGTAAACTTCTGCTAATGCTCGCAACTCAGAATTAGAGCCAAATATGAGATCTACTAAGGTACCACTCCATTTGAGAGCCTTAGATTTACGATCATGCCCCTCTAATACTCCTTTAGATGTTGACTTACCCCATGCAGTATTCATGTCCAGTAAATTTACAAAGAACTCGTTTGTCAAAGTTTCTGGGTGATTGGTAAATATACCCAATGATGATTGATCATAGTTTGCATTTAAGGCACGCATTCCACCAATCAACACTGTCATCTCGGGGGCAGTCAGCGTAAGCTGGTTTGCCCTATCAATTAAGAGTTCAGCAGCCTGATCTTCATGGCCTTTGCCAAGATAGTTTCTAAAGCCATCGGATTTAGGCTCCAGCACAGAAAAAGACTCAATATCTGTTTGCTCTTGGCTTGCATCAGTTCGGCCTGGCGCAAAAGATACCTGCACGCTATGACCAGCCTTCTTAGCAGCTTCTTCAATTGCTGCAGAACCGCCCAAGACAATCAGATCGGCTATGGACACTTTTTTGCCACCACTTTGAGAGCTATTAAATTCCTTCTGAATTACTTCCAGTGTTTGCAATATCGTTGCCAGCTGGGCAGGTTGATTTACTGCCCAATCTTTTTGTGGCGCTAAGCGAATACGCGCACCATTAGCACCGCCCCGTTTATCACCTCCGCGGAAGGTCACTGCTGAAGCCCAAGCGGTTCTAACCAGTTGAGGAATCGACAAACCAGAAGTTAATAACTTCGCCTTTAATGCTGCAATATCGGCAGCATTAATCAAGGGATGATCCACTGCAGGTACTGGATCTTGCCAGATGAGAGTTTCTTTTGGTACGAGTGGTCCTAAATAGCGAGAGAGTGGCCCCATATCCCGATGGGTCAGTTTGTACCAAGCTTTTGCAAAGACGTCTGCAAAGGCTTGTGGGTTCTCGTGGAAGTGTTTAGAGATCTTGGCGTAGCTTGGGTCAAACTTAAGAGACAAGTCTGTTGTAAACATTATTGGCGAATGTTTCTTATTTGGATCATGTGCATCTGGCACAGTTCCTGCCCCGCCTGATCCTTTTGGCGTCCACTGATGGGCACCGGC
>Ga0194047_10000880_pt1 | contig 19133 bp, 10 predicted proteins | sample JunL225m_MetaG_2_FD_160070 | JGI IMG/M metagenome (GOLD analysis project Ga0194047, IMG submission 160070) | Anoxic zone freshwater microbial communities from boreal shield lake in IISD Experimental Lakes Area, Ontario, Canada - Jun2016-L221-5m | ecosystem: Environmental > Aquatic > Freshwater... | reverse complement strand
GGAACGGGTTCGGGGCGTTGGCATGACTCTAAAATGTTACGAAAAAGAAAAGAAAAGTAGCTAGATTTCCCCCTTATTTTCTCATATTATATAATATTGGTATAATCCTAAAGCGGAAAATATACCAATGCGCCTCCGCTTGACTCCATATCTCTGGCGAGCTACTTTCCCTAATGCGAGGGGTCTTTTATAATAAATAAGGAAGTTATTTGATGCCACATCGTTTTACTACTACAAATTCGGATGCCACCTACAGCGATATTTTCTACAACGCGCCTTATTCTATGTTTATCATTGACCGGGATTTCAAGCTAACCGCGCTTAACAATCGGGCAACCGAGTATATCCAGTTGGTATTGGGCTATGTACCCGCGCTTGGTGTGGATGTGCGCCCCATCGGGGCTTTCTTTAATCTCACGGATTTTGAAAAGCATATGGAAGAAGCTTTCGCCGGCAAGCTCCTTACGCTGGAACAGCCCTTTAGTAGCCCGCTTGTTAGCTGGAATTGGCTTGAGACTAGCTATATTCCCCTAAAAAATGGGCAAGGCGCTGTTACTTCGGTTTGTTTTGCTGTTCGTGATATTTCGCAACGTAAATATACAGAAGCTGCGCTGAGTAAGAGCCTTTCCTTCAATCGCGCTTTTGTTAACGCCATCCCGGATATACTTTTGCGAATAGACCGGGATGGGAGCTTTGCAAACTATCATGCGGAAGAATCGGACAGCCCCTTACAAGCGAAACATGTTGAAAATGCAAAGGCGTATCTAACGCTAACCTTGAATAGCGGCAAGCCCCAAGTGTTTGAAAGCAAACTGGAGATTGACGGTAGCCCCTACTATTTTGAAACCCGCCTGATAGCCAGCAACGAAAATGAAGTGCTGGCGATTGTGCGGGATATTACCGAGAGTAAAATTGGCGAAGAAAAACTTAAACTATATATTCAGGAAGCGTATGACCTGTACCAACACGCGCCCTGCGGTTATCATTCGCTGGATAAAGACGGCATATTTATCAATATCAATGATACCGAATTAGGCTGGTTGGGCTACACCCGCGAAGAGGTGATTGGCAAACTCAAAATAAGCGACCTGTTTACCCCCCAATCTCTGGAAACCTATCTAACAAATTATCCCCTACTTATGAAGCAGGGTTGGCTTAAAGACGTTGAGATTGAAATCATTCGGAAAGATGGGCGACCTCTCCATGTGCTGGTAAACAGTACCGCTATAAAGGATGAGGCGGGAAACTTTCTCAAAACCCAAACCGTGCTGTATGACATTACCGAACGCAAGGAGGCGCAACAAGCCCTACGCGAAAGCGAGCAACGCTATCGTATGCTGGCGGAAAACATCAGCGATATGGTAGTGGTCTTAGGTTTTCAGTCAAAATACCTCTACGTTTCTCCTTCTTGTGAAGGGGTTCTCGGCTACACCTCAGAAGAATTGCTTGGGAAAACCGGCTTGGATTTTATTCACCCTGATGACAGAGCTAATGCACGCAACGCGCTTACTAATGTTCGTGAAAAACATGAGCGTGACGACCAATTATTGGCGCGTTTCCGGCATAAAGCGGGGTATTATGTTTGGCTGGAAGGGCGGGGGCAAACTCGCTTCTCCCCAGAAACGGGAGAGCCGCTAGAATTCATTGGTAGCATGCGAGACGTAACCGCGCAAGTTGAAGCGGAAACAGCCCTGCGCGAAAGCGAGCAACGCTATCGTTTGCTGGCGGAAAATATCACCGATGTGATAATGTCGCTAAATTTCAAAGGTGACTACACCTATGCCTCCCCCTCCGCTAAAATGGTTCTCGGCTATACCCCAGAGGAGTTGCTTGGGCAAAACGGTTTGGCTTTTATGCACCCTGATGATACCCCCAAAGCAATTGCCACTCTCAGAGATTCGCGGGACAACCACGAGGATTATAATAACGTAGCATTTCGCTATCGGCATAAAGCGGGGCATTATATTTGGGTGGAAGGGCGGGGGCAAACTCTTTTCTCCCCAGAAACGGGAGAGCCGCTGGAGTATATTACCAGCGTGCGAGACGTAACCGCGCAAGTTGTGGCGGAAACAGCCCTGCGCGAAAGCGAGCAACGCTATCGTTTGCTGGCGGAAAATATCACCGATGTAGTAACTATAACAAACGGTTTGGGCGAATACATCTATATTTCCCCCTCCGCTAAAGCGGTTATCGGCTATGACCCTGTGGAACTGCTCGGAAAAGCTTCAGGGGATTTCCTCCATCCCGAAGATTTGCCGCTCGCGATTGCCGCTACTAGGGAGTCGAACGCTGAAAACACAGCCTATACTGACTTAGTGATACGCTACCGACATAAAGCGGGGCATTATATCTGGGTGGAAATACAAGTATTAAAACAGAAGAGACATAATGCTGGTGAGGACATCCATAAAGCGGGGCATTATATCTGGGTGGAAATACAAGGGCAAAAAAGCCGCGTAACCGACGAAACGGGGGAGCCGCTGGAGTATATTGCCAGCTTGCGGGATATAACCCAAAGGGTTGTGGCGGAAGCAGCTATGCGCGAAAGCGAGCAACGCTATCGCTTGCTGGCGGAAAATATCGTTGACGTGGTTATAGCCTTAGATAAAGATAATATATACAACTACGCCTCCCCCTCTTGCGAGAAAGTGCTAGGCTACACTTCGGATGAGCTAAAAACGCTTTGGGGTCCGGGCTTGATACATCCCGATGACGTGCCAATACTGCACGCTTCAATAGCAAGAAGCCGGGCTTCCCAAACTGTTTATGAGTCGATTTCTGTCCGCTTTCGGCATAAGCAAGGGCATTATATCTGGCTTGAGCTTGGCGGGCAGTCGGTATTTTCAAAGCTAACCGGAAAATTAGAAAGCCTAATTATTACCCTACGCGATGTTACGGCGCGTAAAATGGCGGAAACAGCCCTACGCGAAAGCGAGCAGCGCTATCGTTTGCTGGCAGACAACGTCATTGATGTGGTTATAGCTCTAACGAAGGATAGCCAATACCTCTACGCTTCCCCCTCTTGCAAAAGGACGCTAGGCTACACTTCGGATGAGCTAAAAACGCTTTGGGGTCCGGGCTTGATACATCCCGATGACGTACAGATAATTGCTACCTCAAAGTTGAGTAACCGGGTTTTGCCTGCCGATTACGAGCTAATATTTGTCCGCTTTCTGCACAAGCAAGGGCATTATATCTGGCTTGAGATTGGCGGACAGTCGGTATTTTCAGAGCTAACCGGAGAATTAGAAAGCATAATTATTACCCTGCACGATGTTACGGCGCAGAAGATGGCGGAAGATACGCTAAAGCGCAGTCATGCGTTTGAAAAGCTTGTCGCTGACATTTCTTCCAAATTACTGAGGGCTAACTTTGAAAATACTGAGGCTGAGATAAGCCAAGCCCTTAGCGAGGTCGGGCAGTTTCTGGAAGTAGAACGCAGCTACATTTATATTTACACCGATAATGGCAATAGTATAATCAGAAGTTTTGAATGGCACGCCGAAGGTATCGCTTCGATTGATAAAAATCGGGTAAAAATTAACCGCCCAATAGAATCATGGGCTGATTTCCGCACCAAAAACGGGAAAGCTATACGCCTGAACACTCTGGCAGATTTGCCCGAAGAAGCAAACGTGTTCCGGGCATTGCTGGAACATGCAAGTATCCAATCAATTGTGCAGTTTCCCTTGATGCTAGAACAGGAAGTTATAGGCTTCATCACCTTTGAAACCGTAACTAGGCAAATGTCTTGGGGCGAAGACGATATAGTGTTGCTACAAGTAGTGGCGGAAGTTTTCGCAGGCTCATTTAAACGCCGGGAAGTGGAACGCGCCCTAATCGAGCAACGCGATTTCGCGCAGTTGGTGATGGACAATATGGGGCAAGGGTTAGCGGTTTCGTGGAAAGGAAGCGACCTTAGCTATATTAATCCGGCTTTAGTCAAACTTATGGGCTATTCAGCCGAAGAAATGAAAGGCAAATCCCCGCTGGGATACACCAGCCCGGACTACCTACAGGAAGTGCAGGAAGTTCGGCAACAGTGGTTTAACGGTAAAGCCGCTACGGTTGAATGTAAGTTGCTGACAAAAGGTGGGTCAAATACCTATGTTTCAATCTCCGGCAACCCTTTCTATAATAAGGGCGAACTGGCAGGGGTTATCGCCGTTATCACCGATTTGACCGGACGGCGCAAAGCCGAAGAAGCCTTGCGAAATAGCGAGCGGCTTTTGAGAACGGTGGTTTCAAACGCGCCGCTGATTCTGTTTGCCTTTGACACTAACAGTACGCTCACTTTTGTAGAGGGCAAGGGGCTTTCCTACTTTGGGATTGAACCCAAAGAGCTTGTGGGGGGAAATGCTCAGCGTTTGCGGGATGACATAAGCTCCTATCTATTGGATAAATTCACCGAGCTTGTAGCGCGAGCCTTGCGCGGGGAAGTTGTGCAAAGCGTCACGAAAATAGGAAGCCGTTATTTTGAAGGGGTCTATACGCCGGTTAAGGATGCAGAAGGGCGCGTAAACGGCGTAATCTGCGTTAGCTTCGACATCACCGAGCGGATGATAGCAGAGGAAGAACTCAAGAAGAGCCTCAAAAATGAACGGGAACTGAGCAACCAAAAATCACAGTTTATCGCCACCACCTCGCACGAGTTCCGCACTCCGCTCACTATCATCAACTCTTCGGCGCAACTGCTGGAGTATTACGGGCATAAATGGACAGATGAGCGCAAGCAGGAATTATACCAGCGCATTTATTTTTCAGTGGTAAATATGACCGACCTGTTGGATGATGTGCTGCTGCTAAATAAAGCGGATGCCGGGAAGCTGGATTTCAACCCGGTTGCGCTGGATTTCAGCCAATATTGCGCCACGCTGTTGGAGGAAATCCAGCTTGGAGTTGGCACAAAGCATCAATTCGACCTGCAAATTGAACCCGCGCCGTCGTTGATGCAAGGGGATACCAAGCTACTCCGGCAAATTATCTCAAACCTGACAACCAACGCCATCAAGTATTCGGCGGAAGGCAGCACAGTATATTTCAGGCTGAAATATGAGGCAACTAAGGCATATGTAGAAATAGAGGATGAAGGTATCGGGATACCGCCGGAAGGATTAGAGCATCTATTTGATGTGTTCTATCGGGCGAAAAACGCGCATCAAATAGAGGGAACGGGGCTTGGTATGCCGATTGTAAAGAAATGCCTAGAAACGCATAATGGCAACATCGAGGTGGAAAGCGAATTGGGCAAGGGTACGCTGTGCCGGGTGTGGATACCGTTAGGGTAAGGCGTGGGTGTGCAAAGAAAGATAGCAATGGATACAAACATTCTAATAGCTATAGCAAATTTTATGGAACAGCCTATCTCAAAAGTAAAAGAATATAGTAAAGCTAAAACAGGCATAAATATAGTGGGTGAGCCATTAGAGTATTATATTAAAGACCTCTTTTGCAATACATTAGCCATAACAGACCGAAACGAAAAAGACCGAAGGTACTCGGATTATTTCTCTTATCTCGGAAATCAGAATAATCCGCCTGATTTCGTTATCAGGAATGGGGATGCGGTAGAAGTTAAAAAAATCGAGTCTTTAAGCGGAGATTTAGAATTAAATAGTTCCTATCCAAGAAATAAACTGAATAGCGATGACCCAATGATTAGCAAAGGCTGTCGCAAGTGCGAGGAATGGAGTCAAAAAGATTTAATCTACATTATTGGTACGGTAAATAAAGGTAGTCTCAAATCAATCTGGCTTGTTTACGGCGATTGCTATGCTGCCGATAGAGCAATATATCGGCGTATAGCTAACACCATCAGGCAGGGGATAACAGAAATTCAAGGGGTACAATTTACCGAAACAAAAGAGTTGGGTAGAGTAAATAAAGTTGACCCAATGGGCATAACCTACTTACGAGTGCGTGGAATGTGGGGTATAGCGCATCCGGCAAAGGTTTTTCAATACCTTTGTGATGATGCTAAACCTGAACTTTCTCTCAACGCAATAATGCTCAAGGATAAATATTTGTCTTTTCCACAAAGCGATAGAGCTAGATTGGAAAGTATAGAAAAAGAAGGATATAGTATTAAGGATGTCGAAATAAAATATCCTGACAACCCTGCAAAATGGTTAGAGGCAAAGCATATTAGTTATAAGGTCAAGTAATTGATGAAAATAGCGTCTTTGTTTTCGGGAGCCGGTGGACTTGATATAGGATTCGAGCTTGCAGGATTCGATATTGCTTGGGCTAATGAATATGACAAGTCAATTTGGGGAACATTTGAATATAATTTTCCAGAAACTACTCTTGATAGAAGAAGCATAACAGAAATAGATTCCCGGGATATTCCTTTTATAGATGGAATTGTGGGAGGGCCGCCTTGCCAAAGTTGGAGTGAGGCGGGCGCAAGGCGTGGTATTGATGATAGAAGGGGGCAATTATTCTTTGAATATGTCCGAATTTTAAGAGATAAAAAACCTCTGTTTTTCCTTGCAGAAAATGTTTCAGGTATGTTATTTCTTAAAAATCGAGACGCGCTAAACTATATAATCAGCCTTTTCAAAGAATTAGACTACAATGTTTCCTATTATTTACTTAATTCGATGAACTATGGAACGCCTCAAAGTAGAGAGCGATTGATAATAGTTGGGTATCGTTCTGATACTAACAAAATATTTTACCCGCCAAAACCTGATAATAAGCTGGTAACTCTGGCGGATACAATATGGGATTTGCGAGATAACGCAAAACCTGCCTTGGCGAAAAACAAAACTAATGGTAAAGATTTGGCTATACCCAACCACGAATATTTTATTGGCGGATTTTCCACGATTTATATGTCCAGAAATCGTGTGAAGAATTGGAACGAGCAATCGTTTACTATTCAAGCTAGTGGTAGGCATGCGCCAATACATCCGCAAGCCCCAAAAATGGAGTTGGTAGGTAAAGATAAAAGGGTGTTTGTAGCTTGTCAGGAACACTTATATCGAAGGCTGTCTGTACGTGAATGTGCCAGAATCCAGACATTTCCTGATAGTTATATCTTTAAATACGAAAACCTTGATGATGGTTACAAGATGGTAGGCAACGCTGTTCCAGTCGAATTTGCCAGACAATTAGCAGCGCAAATTTATAATGACCTAAAAGAATTTCTAGGAAAAGATACCATTAATATTGCTGCTAAAGACGATATTAGGAATAAAAATCTAAATGATGCTTGGTATCAGCTAACCTATTAAACCTCCAACGCGCCCGCTTTCTCCGGCACATCGGCGGGTTTTGCGGCTGCCCTTAACGATAGGGACAGCCCTAACGCCAGCAGCATTACCACGCTACAGCACATAAACGGCACGACCTCGCCAAAGGTGTTGAAGATGAAGCCGATTCCCAAGGGACCCAGCATACGCGCCAGACTGCCCACCCCTTGCGAAATGCCCAATACTTCGCCCTGTTCTTGCGCTCCGCTGGTGATGGAGATGACGGCGGTACTTGTGGGCGTGGCGATGCCCTGCCCGACTGCCAGAAAGAATAGCGCGAAAAACATCAACGGCAAGATGTTGCCAAGCGGGATGAATATCATCGAAATTGCCAGAATCAGCAAGCCTAGCCTGAGCGTTTTGTAATCGCCCAAGCGTTTGACCACTACGCCCACGAAACCGCCCTGCATGATTATCACCAACACGCCCATATAGGCGAAAAGGTAGCCGTAATCTTGGCTGGTAAAATTATAGCGGCGTTGCGCGAATAGCGGCATTAGCACCTCGAAACCGGTAAATGCTACGTTGAAGAAGAAGAATACCAGAATCGGAAGGCGCAATTCGGCTCTTTGCAAGGCGCGATAGATGTTTTGCAACACGCTGAGGGGGCTACTTATGCGCTTGTTGCGCCGGGCGATTTGCCGCAATTCCGGCGATAGCGATTCGGGCAACATGAACCAGCCCAAGCCTAGATTGATAATAGTAAGAGTCGCTGCCACATAGAAGGGCAAGGATTGGTTGATGCTGCCGAGCGTGCCGCCTATCGCGGGTCCAATAACGAAGCCCAGCCCGTATGCCGCCCCTAGCATGCCCATCCCTTTTGAGCGGTTCTCTGGCGTGGTAACATCGGCGATGTACGCGCTTGCCGCCCCCATCGAGGAAGAGCCGAAGCCGTTTATGGCGCGTCCGAGAAACAGCACCCACAACGCCCCGCCGATGCCCGTCACCGCAAAAGCGATGGAGTTCACCAGCAAGCCAAGCAAGATGATAGGTCTCCGCCCAAGCCGATCCGACAATGCCCCCATCACCGGCGTGAATATTAGTTGGCTCAACGAGAAGGTGGCAGTAAGCGAACCTACCGTGAAAGCGTCCGCGCCAAAGTGCATGGCGTAGAACGGCAGCAGCGGAATGACCATGCCAAAGCCTATCAGGTTCAGTAGCACAGTCATAAAAACTATCAGCAAGGGCGATTTTTTCATCTTCCAGCATTCCTCCTTAGTGTTATCCGGTTCAGGATATAACCCGAAGGCGCGAAAGTATAGGGTTTAAACTACAAAAGGGGTAAAAGAAGGGCGGTTCGGGTTCTGTAGGAGAGGGCTATTGCCCTCGATGATGCGCCCTCGATTGGTGGCGCAATTCGTTGGATTGGGGCAACGGACGAAGGGCGCATCGAGCCACGCCCATATAAGAACAGAAGTGCTTATTTCCTGCGTTTGAGCAAAAGCTATGTTATAATAGCGCGGATTAACTTAGCAAACATAACCAAAGGTACAGGTCGCTGTTTAAATGAATAAGGTATTAGATGAGTTCAGGAACGGTCCAACGGATATACTATGCCCTGAATGTCGTGAGCTTAACCCGATAGATGACGAAAAGTGCTTTAACTGTGAGACTGAACTACTAAAACCTGTGTCCCTGTGGCGCAATTTTGCAGATGTAATTATTCGCCCGCTAGTTGCAATGAAGCGAATCGCCGCTACAATGCCTTACTGGCAAGGCGCGTTTTTGTATTTCTTGCTTATTGCGATTGTAGCAGTGTCTCAGGTTGCCAGCCTTTTGAGTTACGGTCAGAATGTGCTGGACAAAAAAATCGAGATGAGCCGCTTCCAAGTGGTGCAGGTGCTGGATGACCGAAACGGCGAAGTGCCGCTCAGTACAGACCAACGCGCTGCGCTGACTAATAATTCCACAGACTCGACCTTAAACCTAACCGATGCTCAGCTTACAGAACTGAATGACGTGGATGACCAGCGCATCCGCTTAACCGAAAAGCAATTTGTTTATCTGCGCGATAACACCGATTCTAAGGTTAAGCTGAACGATAAACAGATTGAGCTAAATAACCCTCAGCCTGACCAAGTTCCAAATATTGATTCTAGCTTTATCGGTTCCTTCCTGATTAATGCCATAATCCGAGTTGCTTTCACGGCGGTTTTTGCAATGGCTCTATCGGTAGTCGCCCGTCTCTTTTACAAAGAAGAGTCGCGTACTAACTTCAAGAGCTTGTTCGCTATTGCAACCTTCGCACAGGTCAACCTGTTAATATTGGGGCTTCTATATTTAATCCCGATTGGCATCCCTAGCCTTCTGCCAATTTTGCATGACCCCGGTTTTAGTCGGGGCGATGTCAATATCTACGTTATAGTCATCCAATTTGCGCCCTTGTTATGGCAATTAGCCCTCCTGATTACCGGCGTTCATTTTAGTATGAAGCTGAGTTGGAACCGGAGCGCGTTGGTAGTATTAATTCCGGCTTTATTATTGAAAGTGTTCTTGCAAGTTCCGTTTTAGTGGGGAGTTTGAAGGATGTCGCAAGCGGATATGCCTGAATCTGGCAATCCTTCAGCTACCCTATCAAAGGGCAGACGTGAGCGCGTTTGGGTAATGCCAACTCCGGTTCCGCCCGAATTTTTGGAAGCGGTTTCCGCCGCAGGCTATGGAGCGCTCACCGCCCAACTTTTATATAACCGCGATTTGCGTACCCCCGAAGCAATTGATTATTTTTTCAATGCCGATTATTCCCGCTTGGCTGACCCTTACCTGATAAAAGATATGGATAAAGCGGTGAAGCGCATCCAACAAGCGCTTTCCGCCCATGAAACTTTAGCAATTTACGGCGATTTCGATGTGGATGGGGTTACTGCCTGTAGCCTTTTGGTGCAGTATTTCAGGTCGTTGGGGGTTAAGGTTATACCGCGCATTCCCCGGCGGGTTGAGGAAGGCTATGGCTTGAATCCAACTGCCCTTAAAAATTTGCACAAACAAGGCGTTACGCTAGTAATTACGGTAGATTGTGGCGTTAGCAATGTGGACGAGGTTGCGGTTGCTAACGGACTTGGCATGGATATTATTGTAACAGACCACCACCGCCCCCCCGAAGTTTTACCGCAAGCCTACGCCATTCTCAATGTGAGGCAAGAAGGCTGTCAATACCCTTATAAGGGCGTGGCAGGGGTGGGGATGGCTTTCCATTTGGTTAGGGCATTGAGCAAAGCCGGCATCAAAAGTAATGGGCTGAAGCCGAGCGACTTGCTTGATTTGGTCGCACTTGGTACTGTGGCGGATGTATCGCCCTTAAACGGTGAAAACAGGGTGTTAGTTGCCAGCGGTTTGAGGGCTTTAAACCGCACCACGCGCCCCGGCATTATTGCGTTGATTGATGCCGTAGGCTTAAAGCAGGGCGAACTTGACGCGAGTTCCATTGGCTTTAGCCTTGCCCCCCGCATAAATGCTGCCGGGCGGGTGGATGATGCGATTCTGGCGTATCAATTGCTGCTGACCGATTCCTTGCCGGAAGCCCGCGAACTGGCAAGTCAGCTAAACTCCAAAAACCGAGAGCGTCAGGATATGCTAAGTACCGTACTGGAAGAAGCGCATTATCAGGTGACAGAGAAAAAGCTGTTTGAGAAGAATAAACTGATGCTGCTTAGCGGTACAAATTGGCAAGCGGGAATTGTGGGGCTGGTAGCGGGTCGCCTTTGTGAAGAATATTATCGCCCGGTGGTGGTGGTGCAGCGCAGCGATGGTATCTGCAAGGGGTCGGCGCGTAGCATCTACGCTTTCAACATAATTGATGCGCTAAGCGAGTGTGCTGATTTGCTGGAACGCTTCGGGGGGCATCGCCAAGCTGCCGGTTTTACTGTGCTTGCTTCTAAATTAGAGGCGTTGGAAAGTCGCTTGTGTAAAATCGCTGACAGAATGCCCGACTCTGATTTACAGCCACGTTTGCTGGTGGATGCAATTATTGAACCTGACCAGCTTATGCCCACCTATACTGAGAGTTGCTTATTAGCGCCGTTTGGCAGCGAAAACTTGCAACCGCTCTATGCTTGTACCGGGCTGAAGGTGCGTGAAGCCCGTTTGGTGGGTAATGATGGGGTACACTTGCGTTTGAAATTGTTCAACCCTAATAATAGGAAAACGCTTGAGGGTATTGCTTTTCGCGCAGGGTGGCGAGCGGGGGACATCAAACCGGGAAAAACCATTGATGTAGCCTTCAATTTAGAACAAACTATGTGGCATGGGCAGAAACGGCTTGAAGTTTATATAAAAGATATGCGATTCTCTGCTTGAAAATGGAAAAATTTGTGGACTTGCCCCATAATTTTATTGCTCTTTAATAGTAATTTACCGAAATTCTGTAACTATTACGCGCTTAGCCTCAAATTGTAGTACGTAATCTGGCAAAAATTGGTTGAGTTAGTAACAAGTGCTACACCCTAACTATAAGATGTAGCATATAATTAATCAGAAACCGATTGTGAAAAATTTAATTGAAATAGGAAGAATTCAATGTCTGAACTCACCGAACTCACGATTGAAAGCGAAGAATTAGAGCTGGAACCTGAAACCAACGGGACTAGCCCTGCGCGTAAGGGTGGAAAAGAGAAAGCCGAAACGCAAGTAGAAGCCTCTTATGTTTACCCCTTCACCGCAATCGTAGGGCAGGAAGAAATGAAGCTATCCTTACTGCTCAACGTTATTGACCCCCGAATTAGCGGCGTTATGATTATGGGGCATCGCGGTACTGGTAAAAGTACCATTGTGCGGGCGCTTGCTGATTTGCTCCCCCGTATCAAAATGATTAACAACTGTATGTACAGTTGCGACCCAGATACTACTAAACGTGGCGGTCTTTGCCGGGATTGCCGCGACAAGCTCGCGCGTGGTCAAAAATTGACCGGACATATCGCCCCAGTTCCGGTAGTTGATTTGCCTCTAGGCGCTACCGAAGATCGTGTTTGCGGAACAATTGATATTGAAAAGGCGTTGAGTCAGGGCGTTAAAGCTTTTGAACCCGGCTTGCTGGCGCGAGCTAATCGTGGCTTCCTGTATATTGACGAAGTTAACCTTTTGGAAGACCATTTAGTGGACGTGCTGTTGGACGTGGCGGCTGGCGGTGTGAACGTAGTAGAGCGCGAAGGTATCAGCGTGCGCCATCCTGCTCGTTTCGTGTTGGTCGGTAGCGGCAACCCCGAAGAAGGCGATTTGCGCCCGCAATTGCTCGACCGCTTTGGTTTGCACGCTCGCATTGTTACGATTCTTGACCTTGAGCAGCGGGTTGAAATCGTAAAGCGTCGCCATAACTTTGAGATGAACCCGGCTCAGTTTATGGCAGAATATGACCCTCAGCAGGAGGCTTTACGCCGCAAGGTAAAAGAAGGGCAACGTTTGTTGCCGAAAGTTGAGTTGTCGCACGAAATCTTGATAAAAATCGCCGAGCTTTGCCTTGCGCTGAACATTGACGGGCATCGCGGTGAGTTGACCATCGCTCGTACCGCCACCGCCTTAGCGGCTTTCAACCACAAGAAAGCGGTTACAGTGGAAGATATTAGGCAGATTGCGGTGCTGTGCTTGCGCCATCGTCTCCGCAAAGACCCGCTGGATAATACCGATACCGGCGTTAAAATTGAACAGGCGGTTGAGAAAGTTTTGGGACCTGCGCCAGTCAAGAAATCTGCAAAGAAGTAACCAAGAAAATTAACCCGTAGGGGCGACGCTGGAGTCGCCCTTCTTTTATTGCTGTCAGCCGATTTTGCGCCACCGAACGAGGGCGCATTTTGTCGCAACACGGAGGTTGCCCCTACAGAACCCGAACCCTCCGAACCCGATTGTAACAAGGGGCTTAAGCCCATTGCCTGAACCCCTGCCACCCAACCCCCGAATTGTTTGCATTTTTCACACAACATACCGCATTTTTCAATCCACTTATGGTTTAACTCAGCTATGATTGTGCCACTATACAATGGTATATATTACTTTCCGGTGGCTTAGTACCCTTTTCCTCAACCGTTCAGCGTCAGGGCAGAAGGTTTTCTCCTTATTAAATGCCAGTGCAAGCTAAAAACTAACTGAACTGAATTATGTATTAAGGCACACCGGAGAGCCGCAATTATAGATTGCAGGAGTGGCTTAAACATGCGAGTAAAAATATCAGCAATCGCTTCCGCGCTACCTGAAAAGGTTGTTACCAGCGCGGAGGTGGAGCAACGGGTTATGAATTACAGTCCCAGTATTAAAGTTCCTACTGGCATATTGCAATCTCTCACCGGAATAAAAACCCGCCGCTATGTAGAAGATAATGTGAATACGTCAGACCTAGCCGCCGAAGCCTGTAAAAAGGTATTGGCACAAACAAATACCAGCCCTGACGAAATAGATTTATTTATTTTTGCTTCTGCCGGTCAAGACCTTACCGAACCTGCTACTTCCCATATTACGCAATATAAAGTGGGGAGCAACGGGGCGGTAATGGATATTAAGAACGCTTGTAACAGCTTTATCAATGGTATTCAGGCGGCAGAAGCCATGATAATGACGGGGCAGTATCGCAAGGCGTTGGTGGCGGTGGGCGAAACTCCTTCCAAGTGTATCAAGTGGCGGGTGAAGGATAAGAAAGATTTGCGCCTGAGTTTTCCGGGCTATACTTTTGGAGATGGCGGGGCAGCCGCCTTGCTGGAATTGACTGAGGAGAAAACAGGGCTATTTTATCGCAAGTTTTACGCTTATAGCCAACATTGGAACATTGGTACGCTGCTCGGCGGCGGTTCTATGCACCCCAGAGGCGAGGAATACACCTATTTTCAGGGGGATGGAACTGCTCTCAAGGATGCCTTTGTAGAGTTGGGTCCGAATTTGTTGCAGGAGGCGTTGCGCCAAACTAATACTTGTTTCGAGGATTACGCCCGTATTTTCGTGCATCAAGTGACAGTTCCTTTTCTGGAGCAGTTTATCGAAGTGTGCAAAGCGCCTGCTGATAAGGTAGTGTTGACTTTGCCGGAATATGGGAATATGGCGGCAGCTTCTTTGCCGGTTGGGTTTGCGTTGGCGGAAAGTCGGGGCGAAGTCAAAAAAGGGGATAAGGTGATGTTTATCGGGCTGGCGGGTGGCATCAGCGTAGGTTTGATGATGTTTCAGTATTAGGGCAGGTTATTGGTGAAAACAATCGCTATTACGGGAGTAACCGGCTTTATCGGCAGTAAATTGGCTGAATATTTCGCAGAGCGCGGCTACCGCTTAATCGGTTTTGGTAGGCGCGAACCGCTAGAGCCTGCTTTGTTAGACCGCTATATACGTTGGGATATTACCGAAGGTGCGTTGCAATTGGATGAGGCGGTGGATATAGTTTTGCATTGTGCGGGTAATGTTTCAGATTGGGATACACATGAGGTAATGTATCGGGTTAATGTGGAAGGTACCCGCAATGTGCTGGAAACATTTAAGGAAGCCCGCCAGTTTGTGTATGTCAGTACCGCCAGCGTGTATGACCCCCAGCAACATGACGCTTGGCTAACCGAAAACGCGCCTTATCCTTCGAGTTATCTAAACGCTTACGCTACTACTAAGATGGAAGCGGAAAAGGCAATCCGGCAGTATGGGCGTAAGAATGCCGTAATTGTGCGCCCGCATATTATTTACGGACCGGGCGATACCAGCATTCTCCCCCGTTTGTTGGAAGCCCGCCGCTTTGGGCGTTTCCTCGTAGTTGGGGATGGCAGCAATTTGCTTTCTATTACTTACATTGAGAATTTTTGTCGGGCAATTGAACTGATTATTCAAGGCGATTTTGAGTTTGAAATTTTCAATCTGGCGGACGCTTACACCGGAACGGTGGATGAAATTTTGTCGGCGTTTAAGCACGCGCTAGGGTTTAATGAGAAGATGTTGCATATTGATAAGCGTGTTGCGCTGCTAGGCGGCGCTTTGTTGGAGAAGCTTTTCCGGTTATTGCGGTTGAAGCATCCGCCGCTCCTTACTCCTTTTGTGGTGGCGCAGATGGCTTCAGGCTATCGGCTGGATATTTCTAAAGCGTGCGCTAGGTTGGGTTATTCCCCTGAGTACGATTTTTATCGCGGATTTGAGGCGTTAAAGCTGTGGTTAGGTGAGCTTGAAAATCGCAAATTTTTACAGAAGACAGCTTCACAAGCTGAATCACGCTGATTTAAGAGCGAAAATAGTTGATAAATAAGCCATTTCGGGTTACTATAAAGTTATAGAGCTAAGATTCAGGCGCTTCTAGCTGCGTTATTTCTTAAATATGTTTGGCTTTAGGGTTAAAAGTATTTATGTTGTTAGAAAACGAAAAAAGGATTGAGTATTTACGCGAGCGGATAGCGGAAGCATGCGAGCTATTGGCTAAAGATGAGCAGGCGGTTTTGTATGCCTCCTCATCAGAAGAACTTGATAAATTTGAAGCAAGTTTGCGCTCAACCCGGCTGCGTATAAATGAATGGCGTTCAGAGATAAATGAACTGGTAACACAAAACCAGCCTCTTGTTGAGCCTGAAACATTCGAGGAAAACGGGCAGTCTGAAAATGTTGGCGCGGCTTTTAAGTTGCGGGATTTAGCCAAATCAGCCTTATTTTCTTCTAATGTTGTAGCTGTTGTGCCGGAACTGCCCGAATTTATATTTGCGGAAAATTTGGATTCTGATGTCGCTACTTTAGGCGAAACTAAGAATACCCTCGCTGAGATGGAGGCGCCGGAAGTTACTGATGCGCCTCAAGAGTTGCCTTCTATCACAGCTTTAGACGAAAATACTTTTGGCAAGGTTGAAGAGGTAGAGGCGCTGCCCGATTTCGGAATGGATCCCCCCACTATAGAGAAGACTCTAACCCCGAATGCCACCAATACAAAACAGACCATCCGCCTTTTAACAGACCATTTGGAGAAAGAGCAGACTATTAGCAAAACGATTGAGACGGCTAGGATGGGTAAGGTAACCGCTTATCTGAACCGCGCTCAAATGTATGTGCGCTTAACCGAATATAGCAACGCTTTTTCTGACATGAATCGGGCGATAGATGTGATGCCCGAACGGAGTAATGGCTATCTTGAGCGTGCAAAGCTCTATTTTCAGTTGAAGGATTATTCCCGCGCTTTGGTTGACCTCAATAAAACGATTGCGCTGGATGCTACTATTGCAGAGGCATTCTATAAACGTGGGCGTTGCTATTTTATTTTCAAGGACTACCGAAAAGCGGTTGATGATTATACTCGCGCTATTAAGTTGAACCCCAAAGATGTATATAGCTATAATAATCGTTCTAAAGCGTATCTTTATCTTAACGATGATAAAAATGCCATCGCCGATGCCAGCAAGGCTATAGAACTCAATCCAAATGACCCTTATTCCTATAATAATCGGGGTAAGGCTTATTTTTATCTTGAGGATTATCGGAATGCGATGACCGACCTTAACCACGCTATTGAGCTTGCGCCCGAAGAAGCGTATGGTTATAACAATCGGGGACGCGCTTTTTTCTACCTGAATGACTATCACAATGCCATAAAAGACCTTACCCGCTCTATAGAAATAATGGGGGAAGATGCCGATGCTTATGCCAATCGGGGTATGGCATATCTAAATATTACTAACCACCATAGCGCGATTGAAGATTTTACACATGCGATTAAACTCCAACCGCGCAATATTTACGCCTATTTTAATCGGGCGCGTTGCTATATGGATATGGGAGAATATAACAAGGCGTTAGCAGATTTATCTTTTGTGATAGAATCAAACTCTCATAATGTACAGGCTTATTATTACCGCGCTCATGTTTCTTTCAAGTTAAAGAAATATTGGGACACTGTTGTTGATATGAATTTTGTGATTCAATCCAGTTCCTCTAACGCCCCCAATCTGAGCGATAATTTGTTGATGCGCGGTACTGCCTACTATAATTTGCAAGATTATGAGCATGCTTTGGTTGATTTTACGCACGTGATTGAGCTTGACCCCATTGATTCTAATGCGTACTATCGTAGAGCGCGTACTTTCTTCTATCTAAAGGATTACCCTAGCGCTTTGCAGGATTTCAATAAAGCTATTACCCTCAACCCTAATGATGTTTATGCCTATAACAACCGCGCTAAAACCTCTTTTATGCTTGAGGAGTTTATCTCTGCTATTACCGATGCCACTACTGCCATTGAGTTGAAACCAAATGACCCGTTTAGTTATAACAATCGCGGTTATATATATTTTCAAACTAATGATTATCCCACTGCGTTTGACGATTTTAATAAGGCGTTGAGCCTTAACCCCAAAGACCCGGATGTTCTAGCAAATCGTGCTTTGGTTTATCAACAACTGGATAGGCTGGAAGAGGCTCTTGCTGACCTGTCAAGCGCGTTAGTAAGTGACCCGCATAATTACGATGTCCTTTTACGGCGGGCGCGTGTTTTCTTACATCTTAAACAATTCGATAATGCACAGCAGGATTTGAATAAAGTCATTAAGCAGAAGCCCCAAGAAGCCATGTTGTTTGTATTGAGAGGTTCTAGCTATTATAAGCCACAGGATATGGTCAGGGCTTTGAGCGATTTTAATAAAGCCCTTGAGCTAAATCCAAATGACCCGGATACTTTGTACAATCGTGGGGTCTGTTATTTTCGTTTGAGCAGTTTCCAAGAAGCCGCTAAGGATTTATCCCAATCTCTGCTTCTAAAGACAGATAATCCGCTTGCTTATAAATATAGAGGCAAAGCCTTCCTTAATCTGGAAAATTATCGAGGCGCAATAACCGACTTTACCAAAGCTTTGGAACTTGCCCCGCAAGATGCCGAAATCTTTATCTCGCGTGGTATAGCCTATTTGCAAAATGGCGCTTATGAATCCGCTATCGCTGATTTTGATTCCGCTGTTAAAGAATATACCAATGACTTTCAGATTTATTACAATCGAGGTAAAGCCTTTGCTGCTATCTTTGAATTAGGCAAAGCCTTACAGGATATAGATAAAGCCCTTGAGCTAGAGCCAAATAGCCTACCCGCTTTGTTGGATAAAGCGGAAATCTGTGTTCAGTTAGGGCGTTTCTCCGAAGCAGTTCAAGTTTATTCAGAAATTCTAAAGCTCGACCCGGAAAATGCGGATGTCTATGAGGGACGGGCGTTTTGCTACGAAAAACTTCGCGACAAAAAAGCGGCACAACGCGATGTTGCAATGGTTAGAAAATTCCGCAAAGTTAAATGAGTTTGACAAGCTCGATGAAACTACTATACTACACTCTCGGTAATACAATTTTGAGCTTAATCGGGTAAGAAAAGTTGCCCGATTTGTGAATATTGTAATTCTATTTGATGCTTAATAATTTATGGAGGATTCCTAAATGGCTATACTGACTTCACAAGCCTATGCCGCCAAAGATTTTAATCTTGCCGGGCTGAATGGCATTTCCGATAAAACGCTTGAGATTCACTTCGCGCTTTACAAGGGCTATGTGACCAATACTAACACCCTTAATGAGCAGATTGCCGACTTAATCAACAACGGCAAAATCGGTACTCCCGCTTATGCTGAGTTGAAACGCCGCCTTGGCTTTGAATATAATGGAATGGTACTACACGAATATTATTTCGGCAACCTGAAGAATGGCGGCAGTGACGCGCCCACCGGCGGCAAGTTGATTGATGCTATCTCTGCCGGCTATGGCGATTATGAAACTTGGAAAAGTGATTTTGTAAAAGTTGGGGCGATGCGCGGTGTGGGTTGGGCGGTAGCTTACCAAGACCCTAGCTCCGGGCGTATTTCTAACCACTGGATTACCCTGCACGAAGATGGCAACCCCGCCGGTTATAAGCCGATTCTGGTTATGGACGTGTGGGAACATGCTTTCCTGTTAGATTATAAACCTGTCGAACGCCCCAAATAT
>Ga0194047_10000879_pt1 | contig 19148 bp, 24 predicted proteins | sample JunL225m_MetaG_2_FD_160070 | JGI IMG/M metagenome (GOLD analysis project Ga0194047, IMG submission 160070) | Anoxic zone freshwater microbial communities from boreal shield lake in IISD Experimental Lakes Area, Ontario, Canada - Jun2016-L221-5m | ecosystem: Environmental > Aquatic > Freshwater... | reverse complement strand
ACACCTGAAATAATCGGAATGCTGCAATTGGCAATGGCATGGGCTAATTGCTCATCATTAAAAGCCCATAAGTCTTCGATACTGCCCCCACCCCTCACCAATAAGATGACATCAATCTTTTCATCCGGCGCAGACTCCTCTGCCTGTTTGATGGCTTTAATCAAGCCAGGAGGTGCTTCAGGACCTTGAACAGGACTTGGGAAAATCATGATGGGAATATGGGGGGCGCGTCTTGCCAAGGTTGCTAATACATCTTTTAACGCAGCAGCTTGAGAAGAAGTCACAATACCAATGGCCCGAGGATGAGCTGGTATGACTTTTTTCCGCCCCGACTCAAACAGCCCTAACAACTCTAATTTTTTCTTCAGTTTTAGAAAGGCCTCAAAAAGAGCGCCCGCTCCAGCCTTTTTCATGACCTGAACGGTTAATTGCACATCACCCCTAGCAGCATAAAACCCAACTTGAGCAGCGACTTCAACTTGATCCCCATCGATGGGTTTAAACGTCAAACTTGAATTTCTGCCTTTAAACATGACGGCATTAATTTGGCTGTCAGCATCTTTTAATTTGAAGTACCAATGCCCACTCGGATAAATCTTTAAATTGGAAATCTCCCCCCGAACCCAAACAGTATCGAAAGTCATATCAATCAACTCATATAGAGCTTGATTCAACTGCCCAACAGTAAGGACTTCTCTTGATATTTCCGTCATTTTAAAATCAAAACCTCGCAGTTGTAAGGGATAGAGCCTAAAACATGTCCACAGGCCCTATAACTATATAGAGAAACTATTAAATATTATAAGTTTATAGAACGCCATTTTAATAAGTACTTGTTTATAATAAGAATTTATAACAATAAAAGACATATTTTGAAGATTTAATTTGAGTGTGCTACGGTCTTTTGGTGAAAAAAATAAAAGTTCTGCACAGGGTTATCCACAGGCAAATGGTTTAAAGTATCACTATGTTAACAATTATTACGGCTGCTGGCTGGCCTATTTGGCCCCTTCTTTTTATATCGGTCATTGCGCTAGCAATTATCCTGGAAAGGGTCTGGTTTTTACGCAAATCGAAGATCTCCCCCAACAAATCGGTTGGGCAAGCGGTCAATTTTTCAGAGAAAATAAGGGATAACCAGCCCCTTGATCCCAACGAAATCATCAAATTTTCACGCTCAACCCCCCTTGCCAAGATTCTTGCAGTGGGACTTGTCGCTAGAAAATCAAATTTATCATCCGATCAATGTGTGGAACAAATGAGAGATGCTGCAGCCCCTATTTTTGTAGCCCTTAATCGTTATTTATCAGGGTTAGCGACGATCAGTACGATTGCTCCATTAATGGGCCTTTTTGGGACAGTTTTAGGAATGATCGATATTTTTAGCAGCCAATCAGGTGGCGTTGCCAACCCTCAGCAGCTTGCCGAAGGAATCTCAATGGCTTTATATAACACTGCTTTTGGCCTTCTGATTGCGATCCCAGCGATTGCAGGTTGGAGATGGCTTCGTGGACTAGCAGATGATCGCCAAAGAGAATGTAACGAAGGTTGCAGACTCCTTCTAAAACATATGTACCCCAGCACTTAAAAAATGCTCAACCAACCCCCTCTGCTTGGCAATAGCTCTCATGAGTCTTCACAAGACCTGAGCCAATTACCCCCAGAAATCAACCTCATTCCTTTTATCGATGTCCTATTAGTCATCTTGATTTTTTTAATGATTTCAACGACGTTTACAAAATATCAACAATTATCAATTACGCTACCTTCAGCCGAAGGCGTAGAAAATGCTCAAATTCCAAAAGATATTAATATCGCAATTAGTAAAGAAGGACAGTATGCGGTGAATGGTTTCATCACGAGTCAAGAGCAACTGGGCAAGAAGCTACTCGAACTAAAAACAGGCAAAGGCGATACAGGTGATAACATTCGAGTGATTATCAGTGCCGATGCAATGGCACCCCATCAAGCCGTGATGTTTGCCCTAGAAAACGCATCTGCCGCAGAGTTAAGCAATATCGCTTTTGCAACCCAATCAAAAACCAAGTCTGCCAAATAATATAATTGAAATACCCGATTGAAATACCTAATTGAAACACCTTAATTTCAAAAAGATTTTATGAATTTCAAAACACCTGCGTTTTGGGAAAGTTTCAATATCGTATCCCTCGCTTTATGGCCACTATCGTTATTATTTGGCGCCATCGTGTGGCTTCGCAAAAAAGCGTTTGCCCTATCCCTCTTTTCTTCACAATCTGTCCGAGTCCCCATCATTATTGTTGGTAATTTACGAGTCGGTGGTACAGGAAAAACTCCAGTTGTTATTGCTCTTGCTCAATCACTTCAAGCCATGGGATTTCATCCTGGCATTATTTCTAGAGGTTATTTAAGTCAACACTCCTCAAATCAACATACTGTCATGCCTGTTTTAACAACTAGCGACGTCAGCCTAGTGGGGGATGAACCTAAGTTACTTGCTCACTATTTAGAACCTCTTCACATCCCCGTATGGATTTCTAGAAATCGTTGGCAATGCGCTAAGGCGCTTCTCAATAACTACCCCATCTGTGATGTCATCATTAGTGATGATGGGCTCCAACACTACGCCCTCAAAAGAAAACCTGCCCGCATAGGTGGTTGTGATATTGAAATTGTTGTGCAAGACAGTCGTGGTTTAGGAAATGCTTTTCTGCTACCCGCTGGTCCTTTACGGGAGAGTCAATCGCGTAGTCGAGATCTCAGCATCCAATTAAATAGCTCTACTACTTCCCAAACAAATCTTTGGGATAGGGACTCTGGCCAGATCAGTCTCTCTTTAACCCATGGGCTCGCCTATCAACTCATCGCACCCCATCAACAAAGGCCACTAGAAGATTTTAAAGGAGTTGAAGTGTTGGCGATAGCAGGTATTGGTCACCCCGATAAATTTTTTACACAGTTACGACAGGCGGGGTTAACCATGTCAACTATAGCTTTACCTGACCACTATGATTATGTTTCTCGTCCCCTTGCTTTAGAACTCACAGCAAAGGCCCAATTTATACTAATGACTGAAAAAGATGCCGTAAAATGTCAACATATGAGAGATCCACGAATCTGGGTTATCCCATTAAAATTAGATCTTCCAAATGAATTGCTCAGTTACATCAAAGAAGTTATTACCCGTTAACTCTTCACCTATAGGTCAATCATGGAAAAACGCTTTTTAAATATTCTGGTTTGTCCAAACTGTAAAGGCGGCCTTCGCTACGACGAAGCAGCATCTGAATTAATCTGTGCATTAGATCATCTTGCATTTCCGATCAATGATGGTGTTCCCATGATGCTTATTGATTCCGCTAGGCAAATGAAGCCTGCCGTGCCCACCGAGTCGCCTCTTTAAATTTTGCTTCTTTAATGACTACACCTTTTCTGGTTGTTATTCCTGCCCGCATGGCATCAACACGATTGCCACGCAAACCCTTAAGCCTCATTGGTGGCTTACCAATGATTGTTAGGGTCGCTCAACAGGCGAAAAAAAGTGCTGCGTCTCGCGTTATTATTGCGACGGATTCGGATGAAATTGTGGCCGTCGCCCATGAACACCAACTTGAAGTGCTCCTCACAAAGAGTTCCCATCCCACAGGGACAGATCGCTTAAGCGAAGTTGCTCATCAACTTGGGTTACCTCCTGATGAAATCGTTGTTAACGTTCAAGGGGACGAGCCATTTATTCCTCCTGAAATAATTAATGAAGTTGCAAATACTTTGGCTAATCACCCTAAATCTCATTTAGCGACTGCAGCCATTGCGATTTCAAATGAAGAAGAAATCCATAATCCAAACGTGGTTAAAGTAGTTCTTAATCAACAAGGCTGTGCAATGTATTTCTCTAGAGCGGTCATTCCTTTTACTAGAGATCCACAGTTGATTACCAATGACACTTTTAGATATTTACGTCATATTGGGATTTACGCTTACAAAGCATCTTTTTTACAAGAATTCTCTTTATTATTACCTGCACCCCCAGAAAAATTGGAGGCATTAGAGCAATTACGGGCACTTTGGTATGGATATTCGATCCAAGTTTTTATCTCTAAAGAAGCTCCTCCTCCTGGGGTAGACACACCAGAAGATTTAGCTCATGCCCAAGCGATTTGGGAAAAATTAAATGTTAGATGAAGAAAAGACTAGAATTTCATCTTTAAAAGATTTATTGCGATAAGGAATTACTATGCGAGTCATCTTATTAGGCGCACCTGGAGCTGGTAAAGGTACCCAGGCTAAATTTATTTGTGAGAAATTTGCTATTCCGCAAATCTCAACAGGTGACATGCTAAGAGCAGCTGTCAAAGAAGGCAGCACTCTAGGTATTGCTGCTAAAAAAGTCATGGACTCTGGAGGCCTTGTCTCCGACGACATCATTATTGGACTCGTCAAAGACCGCTTGTCTCAACCCGATTGTTCGAATGGTTATTTGTTTGATGGCTTCCCAAGAACAATTCCGCAAGCGCAAGCCATGAAAGATGCTGCTGTTCCAATTGACTATGTCGTCGAAATTGATGTGCCCTTTGATTCAATCATTGAACGTATGAGTGGTCGAAGAACTCACTCAGCGTCTGGCAGAACATATCACGTCAAATATAATCCACCAAAGGTGATGGGCAAAGATGATCTCACCGGAGAAGACCTCATTCAAAGAGATGATGATAAAGAAGAAACTGTTAGTAAGCGTTTAGAAGTTTATTCTGCTCAAACTAAACCACTTGTAGATTATTATTCTCAGTGGGCAAGTAATGGCGACTCATCTACAACGGTTAAGGCGCCCCAGTATAGAAAGATTAATGGTACAGGCCTTGTTGAAGAAATTACCACTCGTGTGATGCAGGCTTTGAGGTAATGCGCCCTATTAATCTGATTAAGTGATTAATCAGATTAATTCATCCTTAGTTGGTTTTGATCAATTTCTTTTAAAATCCGACTAAGAGTTGCTTTTCTAATTGGATGATTTTTTGATTTAAATTTTCCAACAAAAAACATATTCTTTCAATCCTACTTGAGTTCCTTTAGTGCAGACTCAAAAGATTCGATATCCTCAAAGCTTCGGTATACAGATGCAAATCGAATGTAAGCTACTTTATCCAAGGCTTTAAGCTCTCTCATCACCATTTCACCGACCCGAGATGTTGGTATTTCTTTTTCACCAAGAGCTGTAATCCGTTCTTCAATATGATTAATAGCATTATCTAAGGCCTCTGATGAAACAGGGCGCTTACGAAGGGCAAGACGCATTGAACCTAGTAATTTATCACGGTGATATTCGACTCGACTACCATCTTTTTTAACAAGAGTCGGCATAGATAACTCCATGCGCTCATAAGTCGTAAAACGTTTATCACAAGCATCGCATCTTCTGCGACGCCTGACGAGCTTACCGTCCTCAGCTACCCGTGAATCAATGACTTGGGTATCAACATGATCGCAAAAAGGACAATGCATTATTTAGTGGTTTACGTACACAGGAAAACGTTTGTTGAGCTCTGCCACTTCAAGCTTCACACGTGCTATCACAGCAGGATCATTGGGGCTATCCAACAAATCTGCAATCCAATTGCCCACTTGTTCTGCCTCTGGCACTTTAAAACCTCTTGTTGTCATTGCAGGCGTACCCAAACGAATCCCACTCGTCACAAACGGCTTTTCTGGATCATTCGGAATAGCATTCTTATTCACAGTAATATGTGCCTCACCTAAAACACGCTCAGCCTCTTTACCGGTAATTTTTTTCGCCCGCAAATCAACAAGCATGACATGTGACTCTGTTCTTCCTGAAACAATCCGCAATCCTCGCTTAACCAGTGTTTTGGCCAGAGCATCTGCATTTTCAATCACCTGTTGTTGATATAACTTGAACTCAGGTCGCAGTGCTTCTAAAAATGCAACCGCTTTTCCTGCAATCACATGCATTAATGGTCCACCTTGCAGCCCAGGAAATACCGCTGAATTAATTGCCTTCTCATGTTCGGCTTTCATCAAAATGACGCCGCCACGCGGACCACGAAGACTCTTATGGGTTGTTGAGGTCACAATATCTGCATGTGGAATTGGGCTTGGATAAACGCCAGCTGCTATGAGGCCAGCATAATGCGCCATATCAACCATAAAAATGGCACCCACTGCTTTAGCAACTTTTGCAAAACGGGCAAAATCAATTCGTAATGAGTAGGCAGAGGCGCCAGCAATAATTAGCTTTGGACGATGCTCATGAGCTAGTGCTTCCATTTTGTCATAATCAATCTCTTCTTTTTCATTCAGACCATAGGGCACCACGTTAAACCACTTACCACTCATATTAAGTGCCATACCATGAGTCAGATGACCCCCTTCAGCTAAACTCATTCCCATAATCGTGTCGCCAGGCTTTAAAAATGCTAAAAATACCGCTTGATTCGCCGAAGCACCACAATGCGGTTGGACATTAACTGCTTCTGCGCCAAATAATTGTTTGAGTCGGTCAATCGCAAGTTGCTCAGCGACATCCACAAACTCACATCCACCGTAGTACCTCTTACCGGGATAGCCCTCTGCATATTTATTAGTCAGTTGGGAGCCCTGAGCTTCTAAAACGGCTGGTGATGTATAGTTTTCTGATGCAATTAACTCAATATGAGCTTCTTGACGGGCATTTTCTGATTGAATTGCTGCCCACAACACTGGGTCTACTTGAGCAACTGACAAAGACTTATCAAACATGATGTGATTCCTAAAAAATTAAAGAATTAGTGTGGGCTGAAGTACTAATGATACAAAACCAAGAGCTCATAGGAGTAATTTTCATACTTTTTCAGCCCAAGCTTTGAATAATGGCCTTATTTTTTGATGCTTTTGATCAATCACCCCATACTATTAAGGGTAAATATGGGGATTAAATAATAAACTTGTTACTTTAATTGGGTGTATCTCATAAATCTGTCAACTTCTTCATGGGAAAATACGTTTTATATGGATATTAGAATGATGATTGCTTTGGTACTGCATCGCTCCAAAAAGCACTTTTCTCAAATTTTCTGTTTTAATAAGTCGATATTTCTTGAAATTCAACCCTTTTCTATCTATTAATTGAGTCCTATGCCCCAAGAAGATCTCTCCATCATTAGCCTTATTCTTAATGCTAGTGTCATTGTGCAAATTATTTTGCTGATTTTGGTTTCCTTATCCATCGCTTCTTGGTCCATCATTATTCGTAAAGGATTAGCGCTAGGCGCAGTTCGCCGTGCAACTGAAAAGTTTGAAAGTGATTTTTGGTCTGGTGGTGATTTAAAAGTGTTACTAGAGGCCGCTCAACGTAATCAAAAACAATATGCGAATTCTTTACAGCGCATCTTTCAAGCAGGTATGCAAGAATTTATGAAGGGAAGAGATATTGATCCAGCCAGACGCGCCATGAAAGCAACCTATCAGCGCGAAATGGATTCTCTTGAAGCGAACTTGCCATTTCTGGCCTCTGTAGGTTCTGTATCGCCCTACATTGGATTGTTCGGAACGGTCTGGGGAATTATGAACTCGTTTCGTGGTCTTGCTAACGTTCAGCAAGCCACGCTAGCCAGCGTTGCACCTGGCATTGCTGAAGCACTTGTTGCTACAGCGATTGGTCTGTTCGCTGCAATTCCTGCAGTGGTGTTTTATAACCGCAGTGCTTCTGATGTGGACCGACTTGCGATCAGGTTCGAAACCTTCATCGAAGAGTTCACTAATATTTTGCAACGGCAGAAATAATGGCAAGCATTCAACGTCGCTCTGGGCGCGGTCGTCGCGCAATGTCGGACATCAACGTTGTTCCTTATATCGACGTTATGCTGGTTCTGCTCGTGATTTTTATGGTGACCGCCCCTTTTGTTAATCCAGGCGTCGTCAATCTCCCCTCAGTCGGTGGTGCCAAAGTACAAGCTTTACCTCCCGTATTTTTAAATATTGATGCGAATGAGCAAATTAAGGTCAATGAAAACGGCCAAACAACAAAGACAATGAATAAAAGCCAACTGGATAGTTTTGCACGCAATCAAGCGATGAATAATCCTGATCAACCCATGGTCATCGCTGCAGATAAATCGATTCGTTACGAAGTGGTCATGGATGTGATGTCTCGCTTAAAAGAAAATGGCGTAAAACGTGTCGGTCTTGCAGTTAAGGGTAAATAATTTTTGTATAACCCACTAATCCTCACATGAGTCAAACCTTAAAGTTTATTCGCTGGCAACAAAATGAGCCTGGAACAACTAAGGCATTTTCTCTATCTTTGATCGCTCATGCCTTATTAGTTCTTTTGCTCACCGTTGGCCTCTACTGGAAAAATAGTCCTCCCGCTGGGGTTGAAGTCGAACTGTGGGATAACGTGCCACAACCAACCGAAGTCACGCCAGCACCACCAGTGATTCTGGAACGTATTGAACCCGTCGATGAAAAAGCTGAAATCGTAACAAAGAAACAAAAGAAAGAGGAGCCTGTTGCAAAACCTCCAGTTGAAAAAAAACGTGAGGAAGCCAAACCTACCCCACCGAAAGAAAAAGAAAAACCAAAAGCAAAAGTAGAGCCAGTTAAGGAGAAACCCAAAACCGAGGCACCTAAAGATTCAAAACCAAAAGAAGATCGTACAAAAGATGCGCAAGCTGAAAAAGATCGTCTGGCGCAAGTCGCAAAGCTTCGTGCGGCTGCGGGTGAAGAAAGCGGAAGTGGTGGCACTATTGGAACAGGGACTGGCGCTGGTGGCACCGCATCACCAGGCTATGCGGATATGGTGAGAAAACGCATTAAGCCTTTGATCTCTTTTAACTCATCAGCTGTTGAAGGAAATCCAGCTACTTCTGTATCTGTCGAACTTGCTCCTGACGGCAGAATCTTAAGCAAACAAATCACACGGTCTAGTGGGATTAGCGATTGGGATGCCGCCGTTATTCTTGCTCTTGATCAAGCCGGCACATTACCCAAAGATGAGTCCGGGAAAGTGCCCCGACTGCTCAATTTAGTATTTAGACCTAAAGATTAATCATGCTATCAAATGAACTCGTTAAAATAAATGTCATCCCACACTAGGAATAACAGATATGTCGCTTAATCCAACATCATATTTAAATATCAAACAGCTGATTTCAGTTTGCGTCATAAGTATCAGCTCAATATGTTTAGCGCCAATGAGCTTTGCACAAATGCAAATTGAAATTAATGGTGTTGGTCAATCTCGCTACCCTATTGCTGTAACTTATTTTTCTTCTGAATCCTCACTACCCACAAAAGTCAGCGAAGTGGTGCGAAATGACCTTGCCAATAATGGTTATTTTTCAATTATCGATACAGGATTTGCTGAAGTTGCAGAAAACGCCAACGTGGATCTTGGATCATGGAGCTCCAAACGCGCCAATGCACTAGCCGTTGGCACAGCCACACCACTAGGCAATGGTCAGTTTGAAATCAAGTATCGCCTCTATGACATTGTTCGTAACCAGTCCCTTGGAGGTACAACCGTCACAGTTGGTAAAGATGAGTTAAGGCGTGCAGGTCATGTGATTGCAGATGATATTGTGCAACGCTTAACAGGTGAGCGAGGTATATTTTCTACACGACTATCTTACGTTGTTAAAAATGGGAAGCAGTTCCAATTAATGATTTCTGATTCAGATGGTCAAAATGCTCGTACGGCTTTAAGTAGTAACGAACCCATTATTTCTCCCACATGGTCACCTGACGGCAAGCGTGTCGCCTATGTTTCTTTTGAAACTAAAAAACCTGTTGTTTATGTTCATGAGTTAGCCACGGGTAATCGTATTGTCCTGTCAAATCAAAAAGGGAATAATAGCGCACCCACATGGGCTCCAAACGGCAACAAGCTAGCACTATCTCTATCTAAAGATGGAAATACCCAAATTTATACAATCAATGCAGACGGTACGAATTTAAAAAGAATTTCATCAAGCTCGGCGATCGACACTGAACCTCAATGGTCACCCGATGGTAGCCTAATTTATTTCACGAGTGATCGTGGGGGCTCACCCCAAATTTATAAAATGAGTTCCCACGGGGAGTCTGCCGGGAATGCCCAAAGAGTGACATTCAGGCATGCGTTTGCAACTAGCCCACGAATTTCTCCAGATGGGCGTTATATGGCCTATATTGCAAGGGCCGGTGGCTATAAGCTTCAACTTCTCGATTTACGCAGTGGTGAAGTAAGCTCTCTGACATCAACAAGCTATGATGAAACACCTACCTTTGCAGCCAATGGAAAGTTTGTACTCTATGCCACACGCTCTGGCGGCAAGCCCGTTCTAGCGGCAGTATCCGTTGATGGTGCTGTAAAACAAATCCTCAGTCTTCCTGGAGCGGATGTTCGTGAACCAGCTTGGGGACCTTTTTTAAATTAATCTATCAAAGTAACTAAACCTTCGACTAAAATAGTTTTATTCACAAATGTACTACGATGTCTTATTGCTTTAACACCTACAAGGAAAATTGAAATGTTAAAAAATACTTCTCAAGAGGTCCTACGCCGTTTAAGTACGACTGTTGTTTTAGTCTCAGTTCTCGCTCTTGGTGCTTGCGCATCAGGCGTAAAACTGGATGATGTTACTCCTAAAAACACAGGTTCTGCCTCACCAACGAGCAAAGACTTTGCGAATAATCCATGGAATGATCCAAATAGTCCTCTGTACCAAAAAAGTTTTTACTTTGACTTTGATAATTACACCGTCAAAAGTGCAGATCAATCTAAGTTAGATGCACATGCTAAATACCTAAATAGCAATAAAGCGCAAAAAATTGCCATCCAAGGAAATACGGATGATCAAGGTACAACTGAATATAACCTTGCTTTAGGTCAAAAACGCTCTGACGCTGTCAAGAAAGTGTTGTCACTTTTAGGCGTTAGCGATTCTCAAATAGAAACAATAAGCTTTGGTAAAGAAAAGCCAAAATCAACTGCTACTGATGATGCAAGTCGTGCTGAAAATCGTCGTGCTGATATCGTCTATCAGGACAAATGAGCTTATTTAAAAAAGTCTTAATTGCTGTAGCCACCGGATGTCTCTTAAGCCAATCGGTGTCTGCAGCTTTTTTTGAGGATGCAGATGCACGTACGCAAATTAATGTCCTTAATGAAAAAGTAAAGAATGGCCAAAAAGCAATTATTGACCTCAACTCTGCGAATGAAAGTCTTAAACAAGAAAATGCAATCTTGCGTGGGCGGATTGAAGAGTTAGAAAAAAATCTCAATGAGGCAAGTTCTAATCTTAAAAGTTATTACTCAGAAGTCAACGATCGTCTGAAGGTTCTGGAACCAAAAAACCTGGAAGTCGAAGGGATTATTGGAACTTCGCAACCAGGTGAGAAAGCTGCGTATGATGTTGCACTTTTAGACTTTCAAGAAGGTCGCCTAAAAGATGCAGATCAAGAATTGAGTGCCTTTGTAAAAAGATATCCAAGTAGCCCCTACTCTCCCTTAGCGCTGTATTGGTTAGCAAATACCAAATATGCGGGCAAGGATTACACTGGCGCAATAGCAACTGCACAAGACTTAATCAAACGCTATCCAGAACATCAAAGAGTACCCCAAGCTCTGCTAACAATTGCAAACTGTCAAATAGAGGGTGGTAAGAAGTCGGATGGTAAAAAAACTTTAGAGTCTGTCATCAGTAAATATCCTGATACTAAGGCTGCAAAATCCGCCTCTGATATGCTCCCAAAAATTAAATAAGTTTTTAAGTGCTACCAGATGAATACGATACGCTTTACATAAAGCCACAAGAATATGTCCAATAACTCTGCACCCCGTCAACTCGGCGATCCTGCTGTCGTTCTTCTTTCCGGTGGGATGGACTCTGCAACAGTCTTAGCCCTGGTTAAAAATTTAGGATATACGCCTTACGCCCTATCATTACGTTATGGTCAAAGACATTCCTCCGAACTTGACGCCGCAAAAGTCATTGCAAAACAATTTGGCGTTGTTCGTCACGAAATTATCGATCTAGATCTCAGTCAATTTGGTGGCTCTGCACTAACAGATACTAATATCAAAGTACCGACAAACGTCCTTGATGAACCTTCTATACATAATGACTCTAAAGAGCATATCCCTGTGACCTATGTTCCCGCAAGAAATACCATCATGCTCTCGGTCGCTCTAGGATGGGCAGAAACACTTGATGCTACAGATATCTTTTTTGGAGCCAATGCGGTTGATTATTCCGGATATCCCGATTGCCGACCAGCTTATGTAGATGCTTTTGAGCGCCTTGCAAATCTTGCGACAAAGATTGGGATTCAGACCGGCGCAATGCGTATTCATGCGCCTATTATTGATATGACTAAAGCTAAGATTATTCATGTAGGAATGTCTCTTGGCGTTGATTTTTCAAAAACGGTGTCCTGTTACCAAGCTGATCAATCGGGCCTCGCATGTGGGTTTTGTGATGCTTGCAGGCTTCGTAAAGTTGGCTTTCATGAGGCTCTGACTCCTGACACAACCAGATACCAAGTTTAAGATAAACTCAGAATTTACTGACGCTAAAAGTCCTTTGGTTTACCGCCTCTTTTCATAGCGATTGTTCCTGATCCCTTGCATCATTGATGCATGAAAAACGGCTACATTTTAATTGAAATGCTCATTGCATTATCTCTACTCGGAATCACACTTCATCTGGGTCTTCGCTACTTCAACGGCTACCTCTATGCACATGCTCAACTCATGGAAGAGTTTAAAAAAAATAACTTACAACGCGATTCTCTTGAGCAAGATTTAATCAATAATTTTTCTCGTCATACGAGAAGGCCTTCATGACACTCACAGAGCTCATCGCCGCTATGAGTATTGCTAGCATTGTGATCACAGGAACAGTGCAATTAATTCCGCTATATCAAAATAAAATCAAGCACTATGAGCTCATGTCCCAAGAAACTGCCGAAGTTGAATTTGCGCTATCTGTCATTGCGAGAGCGATTAGGCAAGCAGGCTTTTCGGAGGTCGCCAAGTCTTTTCCAAACATAACTATTCCAAACGCAACTCTTCCCAAAAAATCCACCACACCCCCATTACAGATCATGAAAGAATCTGTTTTATTAACAAATCCATTAGGAAGGTGGGCCGCCCAAAGTAGAAGTATAGTGATCGGTCAAACTGACGCACTGATCGCTCGTCATCATGTCTTAGGCCACTTTGATTGCTTAGGTCGACGGATCTCATCCCAAAGAACAGAGCAGGATTTAGCCCACCTTGGATTTTTTATTCAAGTAGTTGGTACTGGCGCTAACCGCACTGGCGCACTCATGTGTCAAAGTCTTGATCAGAAGGGAAAAGCTCAAAACGACAGTATCTTGCAAGGAGTCAACTCTTTCTTACTCAGGCCTATTCTGAATCAAAGCTCTTCTGAGATAGCGGGTGTTGATATTCAGATTGTGATGCAGTCAAAGCGAAGCTATCAACAGCGCATGGCGCTGAGAAATTAATGACTTTTCCATCACCTTCGCAAAATGGCTTTGTCCTACCAATGATGCTAGGCTTTCTGGCTCTAGTTGGCGTTTGGGGAAATATACTAATTGAACAAACTACGCTTGAGCAATCTCGCATTAAATCACTTCTTCTTCATAGAAAGATTTTTTTAATAGGACAGAAGCATCTATCAGAGTGTGAGAAGCAGGTGAGTCTTTCTTTACCAAAGACCTCAAACTTTGTGCAATGCTGCTTGATTGAAAGATCAAATCAAAAACCTTCTTCAAAATCTTCTGAACATTTTTTTCGAGTATCAGTCCACGTGATGGAGCAGAAGCAAGCATTAAATCCTCTTGTAACGCCAACTAAACCATTAGCTCAAGTTCGTCTGCAAAGTATTGTGCAATTACTAGCCAATTCTCAAATTCAACGCATCTCATGGCGAGAAGTTCTTGATCATTCTTTTGAAAAACAGATCTCAAAAGAACATGGCCAAGTGTGGGAAAAAATTTCAGCGTGTAATGAATCTGTCCTATGACATTTTTATCCATCAACGCTCTATTCAGAAATATGAGTACTTCACTTAAGCTATCTTCAGCAGGATACACATTACTGGAATTGATGGTAGTTTGCTCCATTTTATCAATTCTCCTCATGAGTTCAGGCGTAGCATTACAACGTCAGTATGAGATCCAAAAAGCAAAGTCCTTAGTTCGCGGGAGTGCTTTTCGGTTTATTCAAGATGCACATGCAGCTAGAACGATTGCAATCAGTCGGGGAGAAAATGTAAGCTTAATTCCTCGATGTAACAATCATTGGAATTCGGGATGGGATGTCGTGATTAATCCTCATTTCGAGTTTGATAAAAGCTTACGATCAACGCCTGAATATTTATTATGGAGCCGTTTATTAACCTCAGGGGTAACTACAGAAGTGCCAACAGGCAAAAAGCCACCCAGTGGTAATCAATTTATTGATGTTAGCCTCAAAGTCCCAGTCATATCTTGCGATCATTTATCTCAAGTCCCGATAACATCCGAAATTCGTACACGCCATTTAAGTTTTAACCCACTTGGTGCTGCACAAACAAAACATGGTGGCTTTGTAGCTAACCGTATTGTATTTTGGAGTCAATTATTTCCAGAATTTGAGCATCAAGTGATATTAGGCACAGGAGGAAGGTTACGTCCTTGCATACCCTCCCCGTCTAATCCTGAATGTAAAATTTAAGGTTGTACCCTGAAAGCTTTAGAATCTAATGATGGCTAATAATTACCTTAAGCAATGTTTACAGATTTAGACCACGAGTTCATGGCAATTGCACTTGAGCAAGCTAAGCTTGCTCGGTGGATTAGCCAACCTAACCCACGGGTTGGTTGTGTGATTGTCTCAAATGGCAAAATCATCGGCAAAGGTTTTACTCAGATCCCAGGGCAAGCGCACGCTGAAATTGAAGCACTTCGAGATGCACAGCTCGGTGGAAAAGATGTTACTGGCTCAACCGTCTATGTCACTCTTGAACCCTGTTGCCACTCCGGTCGAACACCGCCTTGCACAACCGCACTGATAAAAGCCAAAGTATCACGCGTCATCATTGCAGCTCCTGACCCTAACCCTTTGGTTGCTGGTCAAGGTGTAAAACTTTTAGAAGAGGCGGGCATTGAAGTCAAATCAGGACTTCTCGCTAGAGAGTCAGTTGCTATCAACCCGGGATTTTTTAAAAGAATGCTCTCTGGTATGCCTTGGGTTCGACTGAAGATTGCTTCGAGTATTGACGGTATTACCGCCTTACCTAATGGACAGAGTCAGTGGATTACGGGGCCGATTGCTCGCCAAGATGGCCATTTATGGCGCGCTCAGGCTGGAGCGATTCTCACTGGGGCAGGCACAGTTAAAGAGGATAACCCCCAATTAACTGTGCGAAATGTTGACTCCCCACACCAACCCCTTCGGGTGATCGTTGACTCTCATTTAGAAACACCACTCCAGTCACATATTCTGACAAATGGTAGAACACTGATCGTTTGTGCCCGTCCAGAAGAGAAACATCTTCAATCCATTAAAAAATCTTTAACATCAATGGGAGTTGAATTACTTCAACTCCCAAACCTACAGGGTAAGGTTGATTTAAGTGCCCTTCTAAAACATCTTGCTACGTCTTATGAGATCAATGAAATTCATGTCGAGGCTGGCTTTAAATTAAATGGATCTCTTATTCGTGAAGATTTGGTTGATGAATTGCTGATTTATCAAGCGCCTACCCTACTAGGAACTGGCGCTGGAATTTCTAACCTAGGTCCCCTACATTCTTTAGGAGATCGTTTTGATTGGCAGCTCGTCGAACATACCTCCCTGGGTGAAGATCTTCGCCTACGTTTTTTAAGAAAAATATAAGTACTTTCTGCCGCGACATTAAAGTCAGGCGATAATAGCACTATGTTTACTGGAATCATTGCTGCCGTTGGTCAAATTAAATCTGCCACTCCTTCTGGAGATGGGTTTCGGCTAACTATCGATGCGGGTGGTCTTGACTTATCTGATGTAATCTTGGGCGATAGCATCGCAATCCAAGGGGCATGTATGACTGTCATTGAATTGACCCAGTCACAAAACACCTTTGCAATTGAAATCTCAGCTGAATCTATTAATAAAACATCCGGCTTAAAAACCCAAGGACCAGTTAATCTCGAGAAAGCGCTTCGTTTAAACGATCGTCTAGGTGGTCATCTTGTAAGTGGTCATGTGGATGGCGTCGGTCATGTTGAGACTTTTGAGATTGTCGGATCAAATGTTGATGATCCTGAGAGTTCCTGGCATTTAGCAATTAATGCGCCTGCGTTCTTGGCTAAATATTTAGCCTATAAAGGATCGATCGTTGTGAATGGCACATCCTTAACCGTCAATCAGGTTGAGGATTTGCAAGTCAGAGGCAATAGTGTTGCCAGAGTGCATATCAATATCATTCCTCACACGCTGACTCACACCACTTTAAAATACTTAAAACCTGGTGACGCGGTCAATTTAGAGGTCGATTTAATTGCCCGCTATGTTGAGCGAATGCTTTCATTAGGTCATTTGGAAAAATAATATGACTCCCCCCAATACTCCTGTATCTAACTTAAGCTCTTTCCTGAGCTCCACCGAAGAAATCGTGGCGGAGATGCGCGCCGGGAAAATGGTCATCTTAGTTGATGAAGAAGATCGTGAAAACGAAGGTGACCTCGTCTTAGCCGCAGATCATGTAACACCTGAAGCGATTAACTTTATGGCAAAGTTCGGTCGGGGCTTGATTTGTCTGACTCTTACGCAAGAACACTGCAAACAACTCAAATTACCCCTCATGGTGAAAGAGAATGGCGCTTCTATGGGCACCAACTTCACCGTATCTATTGAGGCTGCTAAAGGCGTCACGACCGGAATTTCAGCGGCGGATCGCTCACATACGATTAAAACTGCAGTAGCTAAAAATGCCAGTGCTGCTGATTTAGTACAACCTGGACATATTTTTCCTCTCATGGCTCAACCTGGGGGCGTGTTAATCCGTTCAGGTCATACCGAAGCGGGATGTGACCTGTCGTCTATGGCTGGATGCTCACCTGCAGCAGTTATCTGTGAAATCATGAAGGACGACGGTACGATGGCAAGACTGCCAGACCTGATTGAATTCGCGAAAACTCATGATCTTAAAATTGGTACCATCGTCTCGTTAATTGAATACCGTAGTCACCATGAAAGCATGGTGAAACGTGTAGGTAAGAAAATTCTGAACACTGCGTTTGGCTCTTTTGCTGCAACTCTTTATCAAGATACTCCAAGCAAGAGTTTCCATTTGGCTTTAACGAAAGGTCAACCCACGCCTAATACACAAACTTTAGTTCGCGTTCATGAACCCGCATCTTTCATGGATATACTTGACGCGGATTCTGGTCAGCATTCTTGGCCACTTCATTTAGCTTTACAAAAGATCGGCTCATCCGATTGTGGTGTGGCTGTTTTACTCAATGTTTCTGGGAACCTATTGGGCCATGAAATTCTGCATAAAGAATTTCAAGAAGTTAAAGCTCATGCCCATGATGATGAACCTAAAGTTCGTAAAGTTGATTTTAGAACCTATGGTATTGGAGCCCAGATTTTAAAAGATCAAGGTGTTGGTAAGATGCGTTTACTGGCCAAACCTACTCCCTTATCAGGAATGGCAGCTTACCAACTTGAAGTTGAAGGCTACTTAGAAATAGGCTCTCAAGAATAAATTACCTATTTCATCCTGACACTGGCAAAATACTTCCCTCTATCCCATTAACCTTAACTTACTAAAGAGTCCAATATGACCTCCATTGATACTAGCTCAGCAGATGCTTCAGAGTCGCAGCAGGTTGATTTTTTAGATCCCAACTTTGATGGCGAAGATTTACGCATTGCGATTGTTCAAGCTCGATTTAATGAAGCTCATTGTCAAGCACTCACAACGAGTTGCATCAATGAACTGTTAAATCTTAAAGTTAAAGCTGAAGATATCCTTCTTACGACTGTGCCAGGTGCGCTTGAAATTCCTTTAGCGCTGCTTAAACTGGGTGAGTCAGGTGAATTTGATGCCCTTATTGCTTTGGGTGCTGTTATTCGCGGTGAAACTTATCATTTTGAACTTGTCTCAAACGAATCAGCCGCTGGCATATCGAAGTTGTCAATTGAGTTAGCCTTACCTATTGCTAATGGTGTTCTTACTTGTGATACCGATGCCCAAGCTGAGGCAAGGGTAGTTCAAAAAGGAATTGACTGTGCCAAGGCCGCTGTTGAAATGGCGAATTTCTGTTTAGTACTTCAGGATGACGATGCATAATCCCTATTTGACTGAGTCTCATAAACTCATTTCATCAACACAAGTTAAACGTTCCTTAACACCGAGAAGAAGAGCACGTGAATACGCATTACAAGGTATTTATCAGTGGGTGGTCATTAAAAATTCAGGTGGTTTTGCTGATACTGATCAAATCATTACGCAGCTCTCTGAAGATCCTATTTTTAGAAAAGCTCAATTTGCTTTATTTGAAAGCTTATTTAAGGGCGTTTGTGACAATATCGACGCCCTTGAAAGTGAAATTACGCCCCATTTAGATCGTCCATTAAATGAGGTCTCACCAGTTGAACTCAGTGCTCTATTCATCGGAGCCTTTGAGCTTAAATATGACTTATCAACACCCTATAAAGTAGCTATCAATGAATCCGTAGAACTCGCTAAAACTTTCGGTGGGACTGATGGACATAAATTTGTAAATGGTATCTTAGACCGTTTAGCGCAATCTTTACGTAATCTCGAGATTAACGATTCTTCATCGTAGTTTTATATAAACTTTACTGATACATTAAATTTTTTTATCGCAATTAGTTTTCCCGTCTCTGGTTATCACCATATGTTTTAAAGCTCTCCTACAGCTCAGTTATCAAATAATTGCGGCAATACTCATCAAAGAATCTGCAATCGCTAGTTGATAAAGAACTCATGCATCTATAACCGCTGTATATCTTGCATTACCTGCTATTAATAATCTAAGCCTAATTCGAGAGCATTGTCTGCAATTCTATCTAGTGCGGCCTGTTGCCTTTGTTGCTTTTGTTGCATTATATTCATGTACTTCACTAAATCCTCAAACGCAATCCTCCGATGACTACCGACCATGCGATGCTTCAATTTTCCCACTTC
>Ga0194047_10000878_pt1 | contig 19150 bp, 12 predicted proteins | sample JunL225m_MetaG_2_FD_160070 | JGI IMG/M metagenome (GOLD analysis project Ga0194047, IMG submission 160070) | Anoxic zone freshwater microbial communities from boreal shield lake in IISD Experimental Lakes Area, Ontario, Canada - Jun2016-L221-5m | ecosystem: Environmental > Aquatic > Freshwater... | reverse complement strand
GTCAGGACACCCGGCAAAAGGTCGTGCTACTGGCGGGGTGGCGACCACCGGACTGGTGGTAGGAGATAGTATTGTCGCCACTTGGCTTGCCAGAGGGGAAGTAACCCTGCTGGTAGTCGCTGAGAGTGGAAACCTGACCCTGAAAACCTCCACCTTACCCACGCTACCTAGAGCGCGAAAAGGTCAGCCGCTAGAGGAACTGACCGGACTTGTAGGAATGGCTAGAATTATACCGATGGCGTTTTAGGTTGTAAGGGGGGCGCAAGTGGTGTCCCCTTGAACTCATCCTCTCCAGCGGGTTATTGCCCTAAAAACGTTTCTTGCAAAAGCCCTGACAACTATATTTACCTTCTTGACAAACTTACTTATCTAAGCTATTCTTGATAAAGAATGATGAGTATGTTGATATATATACTCATATTAACTTCTGATTTAATCAATTTTTTGAGGGCATTGGTTTTATGGGTGCAATAAAGAAACAGGATAAACTTCAGGGCAGAGCTAGGATTTTGGCAGTGCTATCCCACCCGGATGATGAGACTTTTCTGATGGGTGGAACCTTGGCGCATTATGCTCGATATGGGCATAAAGTGCAAGTATTGTGCCTTACTGGGGGCAATCAGGGAAAAAATGCGCTTTCTCATCTTTCCGAATCCTGTTCAATTGCAGCCATTCGCCGTCTGGAACTAGAACAGGCTTGCCGAATGTTGGGAGTAGAGCTTCTATCGGTACAGGATTTACCCGATGGTAAGCTGTCCGAACTGGGCGTTACCAAACTGGCGGGGGTTATTGCACCGTTTCTCCACAGCTTTCAGCCTGAAATTGTCCTGACCTTCGGACCGGACGGCTTGACCGGGCATCCTGACCATATCGCTACCAGTAAGGCTACTACCTTAGCTTTTAATCGAACCGCCCCTACTGGGGCTGCCCTTTTCTATGCGGGTTTGTGCAGAAGCCTAGTCAAGAGTTTGAGCAACCGTATGGAAGGAAGTTTGGAAAACATCCCCTTGAAATTGGTAGGGCTTCCCGATGAAAAGTTGCCTTTCAAAATAGACATACACCAAACCAACCGCTGTAAATGGGAAGCGCTAACCTGCCATCGCACCCAGTCAGGCAGTTTTGCGAGTTTAAATCAAACTGACCTGCAATTGTTAGGAGAGTATGAATACTTTCGGCTGGCGCGGGTGGCAGGAAAACAATGGCTGCCTTATCAACCTGCCAACGACCTTTTGCAGGTTCTCGATAGATTAGAGGAAATCGAGGCGGTAGCTTAGTTGCAAGTTCGGAAGATGCCGAAGGTCGCAAGGGGTGTCCCCTTGAGTCGCCCTCTCTCTCATCTTCTCCGGTGGGGTGCAGCAGGTTACTGACCTAGTAGCTTAGATTGAATTAACATCAAAATAAACCAGTTTTTATTAAGTTTATAAGAAGGAGACCGAGAATGAGTACAACTGAGGCAACTGATAATCTGGTAGCACGGCGCAAACGCAAACCCAAAATTGCCCAAAATGCTATCGAACTGTTGGGAAATACACCGCTTGTGCGCTTAAACAAGGTGACTGATGGTGCGGTTGCAAATGTTTACGCCAAACTTGAGGCTTTTAATCCCGGTTTCAGCGTAAAGTGCCGCATCGGCGTGGCGATGATTGAAGACGCAGAACGCCGTGGTGTGCTGACTAAGGATACCATTATCATAGAACCTACCAGCGGCAACACCGGTATTGCGCTGGCTTGGGTTGCAGCAGTAAAAGGGTACAAACTGATTTTGGCTATGCCTGAAACAATGAGCATTGAGCGGCGCATTTTACTCAAGGCTTATGGGGCGGAATTGGTACTCACACCCGGCGCAGAAGGTATGCCCGGCGCAATTCGCAAAGCAGCCGAATTGTTGGAAAGCACTCCTAACGCATGGACTCCCCAACAATTCAAAAACCCGGCAAACCCTGAAATTCACCGTAACACTACCGCTCTAGAAATCTGGGATGATACAGACGGTCAGGTGGACATTGTAATCGGTGGGGTAGGCACCGGCGGCACCATCACCGGGTTAGCGCAAGCGCTTAAAGAAGCTAAACCCAGTCTGAAAGCGATTGCGGTTGAGCCTTCTGCCAGCCCGGTATTGAGCGGCGGCAAGCCCTCTCCTCACAAAATTCAGGGCATCGGAGCGGGTTTCGTGCCGGATGTGCTGGAATTGGGGCTAATAGATGAGATAGTGCAGGTGTCGAATGATGATGCCATAGCCACAGCGAGAGCCATCACCTTGCAGGAAGGTTTGTTAATTGGTATCAGCGGTGGGGCAGCGGCTTGGGCGGCTATACAGGTAGCAAAACGACCAGAAAACTCTGGCAAAAATATTGTAGTAATTTTCCCAGACACTGGAGAGCGTTACCTAAGTACGCTTTTATTTGCCGATATTCGGGAAGGGCTTCAGGTTTAGCCTAAATCCCTTGAAATCTGGAGGTCAAGTTTATTTTCCTAACACACATGGAAAATAAGCCTGACCTTTTTTATTTTCACAAAGGGAGAAGACTTTAGCAAAAGTGAGACAGAAACCTTTTTTGCCGTAGCCTCCCCCTGTACCTCATCATAATAAAATCATTTGCGGGCCATCAAATTTGGTTCGCCAACTCCTTCAATCTCATCCTCAAGACCGGCAAAGATTTCTTTTAACTTCTCAATCATAGATGCGTCTGCTTCCCAGAAACCGCGTCCATTTGCTTCAAGCAACCGTCCCACAATACCTTTAAGGCTATGAGGGTTTAGTTCGGCTAACCTGTCACGCATTTCCTCATCTTGAACAAACGTCTCGTTAACGCCATCGTAAACCCACTTATCAACCGCATCGTTGGTAGCACTCCAGCCATAGGTATTATTAACCCTTACCTCAATTTCGCGCACCCCCTCAAACCCGTACTTGAGCATACCCTCGTACCATTTGGGATTGAGCAACTTGGTGCGTGATTCGAGCCGTACCGCTTCTTCTAGGGTCTTAATACTCTTGCCCTGTGCTAGGCTAGAGCTACTAGCGGAAAGGCTATCGGCGACCAGTGTGGTAGCGCGGCGCCCGGTCAATTTCTCAACCGTTTTGCTGATACCACCCAAATATTCATAGTAATGATCAACATCGGTGATACCAACCTCCGCGCTGTCCACGTTCTGGAAACTCAACTCAACGTTGCTTAGAGCATTTTCCATTAGTTTACGGGCGCTCTCGCCATCGGTTTTGATACCGTAAGCAAAGCTCTTGCGACTGAGGAAAGCATCGCTAAGCTCGTTATCATTTTGCCATGTGCTGTTATCTATCATGTAGTTAACGCTTGCGCCGTATTGTCCGGGAGCATTACTAAAGACGCGAGTAACGGCTTCATCAAAGCTTGCGCCTTTGTCCATTTCGACCCGCACATGCTTCTTGATAAAGTTTTGCTCTTCGGATTCGTCTGCTTTAGCAGCCATACGAATGGCGCGGTCAATTAATCCCATATGCAACGGCAGCAAATCGCGGAAGATACCGCTAACCGTCACCACTACATCAAGACGAGGGCGATTCAAGTCCGAAAGTGGCAACAATTTAACATCGGTCATCTTGCCCAGACCATCGCTGATGGCACGCGCCCCAACCATAGCAAGGCATTGAGCGATACCCTCACCATCGGTTTTGATATTGTCAGTACCCCACAATACCATTGCGATTGTTTCAGGATACTGCCCTTCCGGTAAATCCATCTCCTGACGCGCCTTCTCAACTATCGCTTTTACGCTACGTTCGGCATTGCGGCGAGCTAGAGGCGAAGGGATTAGCGAAGGGTCAACCGCATGAATATTGCGTCCGGTAGGCAGAACCGCTGGGTTTTGCACAATGTTGCTGCCGGGGCTAGGTTCGATATATTCGGCGTTGAATGCGCGTACAATCTGGTTTATCTCGTTCTGGATAAACATCGCTTCTGCCACTTCGGAAAGATATTCCATCATGGGCATGCTGCGCTTTGGATCGAGTTTTGCAACAGCACGTAGGTGTTGCACCGCGTCATTGCGGGCTGCTTCTTTGTTGCCTTTTAGCCAGTTCTGCACAAAAATATTAACCGACTCACGCTGCGCCCGCTCTATTTGCTCCCACTTTGTCATAGTGTCAGAATCGCGGGTAGCATTTTTGCGAACATCATCAAGGTTGTAGCCGTAACCTTCTGCAACCATTTCGGTAATAGAAGGTATCTCTTCAGCGCTGCCCGGTTTACCGCGTGAGAAACTTCCAACCGAATTTAATACATCGTTTAAGAAAGCTTCATCCGGCAACTCGTCCAGCAAATGCAAGCCGGTAGGTATCAAGCGTTCTTCGATTTCGAGCAAGGCGGCGTATAATTCGAGTAAATACGTCTCAATCCCTTGCTCAGGTGTAACCTTTACGCTCAATTCGAGGGCTTGCGCCTGCTCAATAATTGATTCGAGGATTGAGGAATCGCCACCCTCACTTAACTTATTGCGATACTGGTTGATGGTATCTTTTAGCTGTGAAAGCTGGCGATATAACCCGGCATTCTCCATCGGGGGCGATAGATAGCTGATGAGGGTTGCATAACTGCGCCGTTTAGCGATTGTTCCTTCCGATGGGTTATTAACGCAATATAGATAAAAATTCGGAATATCGCCGATTAAGCGATCGGGCCAACATTTTGCGGTCAAGCCAACTTGTTTACCCGGCATAAATTCCAACGCGCCGTGAGTTCCAAAGTGTAAAGCGGCATCGGCTTTATAAACTTTATTCAGCCAAGTATAAAAAGCGGCAAAAGCATGGTTAGTACCCACGTTTTCCGCCATCAACAGGCGCAAGGGGTCATCTTCATAGCCAAAGGTTGGCTGCAACGTTACCAGCAGATTTCCAAATTGCTTGCCCAATATCTGGAAGCCTTCCGCATCGTTGAGCATGTGACCGGGAGGGCTGCCCCAGTATTGTTCTAGTTCTACATAATCTGGGAATAGCTTCATATAGTCAGTAACAGACATATGAGTATGCACATTTGCGGTTGTGCCATAAACCGCTGAGTTGCCATCCGTCAATTGTTTTCGCAAATCATCAGCATCTTGCGGCAATTCAATATTGTAGCCTTCGGTTTTCAATCGCTTCATAATGCGATAGAGGCTTTCAAAAACGCCCAGATAGGCCGCCGTGCCAATTGCGCCTTTATTCGGCGGATAGCAGAACAATACCACCGATATTTTCTTGTCGCGGTTTGGCTTGTTTCGTAGTTTGACAAAACGCGCCGCCCTTGCCACAACTCGGCGAGTTTCGGCAGGTAATGCCTGAATTGTTTTATCATTGGCGAGTTGCCCGGTTGCAGCATAAACACGCGGTTCAGTAGCGCCATCCAATTCAGGAACTGCAATCATGAAAGCAACCTGCAAGGGGCTAAGACCGGTGCGGCTGCTACGCCATTCTGCCTCGTTCTGGTACATCAAAGGCATAATTGACCAGTAAGGTCGGTTTAGGCGTTTAAGCTCGGCTATGCCCGCCTCTGGGTCTGCTCCTGCCATACTACCGACCATTGAGAAGCCCACTGTATTGATAAGTAAATCAATTGCGGGCGTAATATTACCTTTCTTATCCTCGTCCAGATAGAAAGTTTCTACTGCGGGGCGATAATCCAACCCTCCTACAAAGCAGGGCATTGACTCAACCCCTTCAGCATCGAGTTGGCGTATCAGTTCGTATATGTGCTTATAATTGCCAGACATGTACGAACCTTGCATAGTCAGTAAGCCCACGCGAGGGCGACCAACCGATTGCGGACGGGCTTTAGTCAGCCACTTTTCATACTCTTCACGAGTCTGAAAATATTTGCCGGGCGCATCTGGATGAAACAAAGCCAGTTGCGGGTAAATAGCCGGGTCTTTTGCCTTCAGTTTCGGACCGGTATAAGAAGGCATATAGCGATCTATCACATATTTGAAGAACTCTTCGTAGTTTTCCGGCGAACTGTTCAGCCAGTAAAGCATAATAACCAAATAAGCGCGTAAGTCTTGCGCTTGACCGGGAACTAGCTTCAGCACAGTAGGTAGGTGGCGTAAAACGCCCATCATACCAGAGACTACACCTTTTTTAGCAGGTTTATGATGGCGTAATTTTTGCCTGCCTCGCACCTCATCAGGGTCAAAGTCCGGCTCAACCTCTTTCCCATCATCGCGCTTCATCAGTTTGCGAATACCGCCTACGAAGCCAGAAATTTTCCCAACGGGTCCATTTTTCATGAACTGGAGGAAATTGGTAAATTCAAAATCACCCATGCGCGTTAAAGCCATCAGGTTTGGCATCGAGTTCAGAACGATAATCGCACGATCACGGCGCATTGGAGCATAAGTTTTGAGCAATTTTTCGAGGGTATAAACCTGCTGTGTGTCAGCGCTAATCATACTCGCCAAGAACAGATCGCATTCTTTCAAATCCTGTTCAAACTGACTCCAGTTGGTGGAACCTTCACGCAGCATGCGTGCAGTCCAAAATTTCATTTCAATTTTTATGCCATGTTTGCGTTGAACAGCCGCTGCGCCTTGCTCTACAGCAGCCAGCATACTGTCTTCAGCCAGCATAAAAAGGAACTTCATAACGTCTAGCTCCCTTCTCTCGATTTCTTGCGAGATAAAATTATAAATCTTTCCCTATTTATTCACTTATAGTGAACCTGATTATAACTAGCAAGTATTTAGGCTACAAATTTTTGGAAGGACTTGGCACTTTTGAGTGTGGCGATAATCAAACTGATATAATATTCATTTGTAATTATTCATTGTTGACTATTTGAAATGGATTATAAAGCATATAGCACAATTAGTCAATTATGGGGTTTTAGTTGTAACAGGAGCGGTGGTAGTTACAGCTTTAGTGGTGGCGGCTTTTGTTGTACCGGGTGTACCGGATGTGATTGTAACCGTAGGGCTGGAGCTAATTGTGGCAACAGTTGTAGTTGTTGCCGGAGTGCCTGTAACGCCGAGTATAGGAGTCTTGGCAGGAGCTAAGGTAGGGGTTGTTATACCGGACGTACCGGAATTTGCGTTTGAGGCAGTTGCAGTAGAAGCTACTGTGGCAACAACTGTCGAAGATAGCGCGGGTGTTGGCAGTAGTGTAGGTGTAGCTTCAGGTTTAGCAGTAGGGCGCGGCGTAGCAGTAGGTATTGGACCTGCTGTAGTGACAGTTTGTAATAAACCGGGTATGGTAGGCTTAACGACAATCTCAGGCAGTGTATTGGTAGGAAGTGGCGCACCTTGTGGCGTAGGCGAGGGAGTATTAAGGGCTGAAGTTGTGCTGTATAGAAATATAAAGCTCAACACCACAATATATACAACTAGTAGAGCCGGAAGCATAATAATAATAGCTTTGGCGGCGGTGGTACGTTGCGCCCACCAACCTAGTTGCGGTTCATCAATATCCGATTGTTCCTGCGGTATCTCGTAGTTATAATCGTCATCATAATGGGAATCGGAAATAGTCGAAGGGAACCGATCAGGGTCACCACCTATATTTAAGGGTGGTGGCGGTTCGGGAGGTAAAGGCGGTATTCTGTAATCATCATCATGACGACCCATTTGTGCCGCTTCTAAATTATATCGGTAAATATCTAAAAGGAGCAGGCATAAGCAATACCATATCGCTTACTTATTCTTGCTATCCTGTACCATCATAATAAACCGATCGAAAAGGTACTGGTTATCCTGCGGACCGGGTGAACCTTCCGGGTGGTACTGAACGCTAAAGACCGGGAGGCTTTCATGCGCTAGTCCCTCTACCGAACCATCATGCAGGTTAAGCTGACTGACATGCCACCCTTGCGAAATCGGCACCGAATCGGCATCAACCTGAAACCCATGATTCTGGCTGGTTATATGTACTTTGCCGCTTGCAAGGTCTTTAACCGGGTGATTGCCACCCCGATGACCAAACTTCAAACGACTGGTAGTACAACCAATCGCCAGACCAAGTAATTGGTGTCCAAGACAAATACCAAAGAATGGAAGATGTTGCGCAAGCACACCTTGCAATGCCTCGATGGTTGTGGTGTTGCGTTCGGGGTCGCCGGGTCCGGGCGAGCTAAAAACCGCGTCAGGCTGAAGCGCCATAATATCGCTCAAGTTGGCAGTATAGGGTAAAACCGTCGCGCTAACGCCACGCCTTGCCAGTGAGCGCAGGATATTTTCCTTCAATCCGCAATCTAGCACCGCGATTCGCATAGTTTCTATGCCAAGCGAACCTTCAACAGAGCGCGCGGGATAGCGATAAATGGATGGGGTAGTTACATCTCCAACCACATTTTTCTGGGCAGGCATCAGCGCATTTTGCGCTCTCAAAACTATCTCAGCATCGCTTTCTTCCGGTTTGGGACGAACAATAACCCCTCGCATCAACCCATTAGTACGTAGGTGACGGGTGAGAGCGCGGGTATCAATTCCATAAATGCCCGGAATACCGCGTTTCTGGAGATAATTATGTAAGCTATTCTGCCCACGCCAGTTACTCCATTCGGGGGTATAGTCGCGCACAATCAAGCCGCTAAGCCAGTTTTCGCGAGACTCCTCATCGGCATCGGTTATGCCGTAGTTACCGATTATAGGATAGGTCAAGCAGACTATTTCGCCACGATAGCTTGGGTCGGTGCAAATTTCCTGATAGCCTGTCATACTGGTGTTAAAGACGACTTCACCTTCGGCAACCTCAGCTGAACCAAAGCCCCAGCCTCTAAATATGCGACCGTCTTCAAGAGCCAGTAGCGCGAGGTTATTCAATTCGGGTCTTTCATCAAAATATGCGGGAAGCCTTAACAGCTTGTCATCACCCGCCGGGGTTTGTATGTTTTCCAATAATTTCATCGTTTCCCCGGAATCAACCGACATTTATTCCTCGTAATTTAAACCTCTAAGAGTGCATTTGCACTGTATCAGTAATAATTTGGCAGAATTATACGCTAAAAAGCCCTGATACACAATTTATTGTGTAACTGATTCAAGTTCAGGTATGGTAGCAAGCAACCATTTTTGCTCAGACTTGAACAGCGTGAGAACATGGGCAACTGCTAGATTAACGCCATGACCGTTGGCATGAAAGGGCGCTTTTTCAAAACTAGCAATTTGCTTCTCTACATCCGCTAAACGCATCTTAAGGAGTTGGGCAACTTCGGGGCGCGGCAAATTATCAAGGAACATTAGACCAATATCACCGGTGAAAGTCATTTGCTCCGCCAATGCTAAATTTTCGCGTAGTTGCTCTATAAAGTATTCTTCACCCATTGAGGTGATTGAATAGACTTTGCGCTGTGGGCGGTTTCCTTCCTGCTCAAAGGTCACGGTAACGTAGCCAGCTTTTGCGAGGCGCTCAAGGGTGGCATAGGCTGTAGCCTTTTTCATATTGGTAACACGGCTCAGATTTTTTTCAATAAATTCATTAATCTGGTAACCATGCTGGCTTTGCACCTTCAAGATTCCCAGCAGCAGTAGCGACTGATCATCCATTAATATTTACTCCACACTATGCAGGAAAGATAGCAATGACTGCCTCTCCACGTAGGTCACTGTTTGTGATGAGTATTATAGTCAATCTTGACTAATTGTGCAATACGCCAATATAATTCATCTCAAATAGTCATTAATGATTATTTACACTTGAATATTATACCACATTATGACAAGTAAAATAATACACTTGTACATGATGATATTATTAGGTAACACATGCTGGGCGCATGCTCGAACCATGCAACAGGGGAATTCGACAATGGATGAGCGTAGTAGAATCTATAATAGCAAAGTTTGGGTTTAAATTTGATTCTGAGACTCCACACTTGTCCTAATAAGCTAGGCTTTTAGCAGCGCCTTATTTGAAACGGCGAGGGCGCGAAAACCAAATAGCCATTCCAACCAACAGGTTTACAAGGTTAAGAGCCAGCAGCAGAGTAGATAACACCAACGCAGATTCACGGGCAAACCCCATCTGAGCTAGAATACCAATTAGGGTTAGGTCACGTGCGCCAATCCCACTAACCGAAAGCGGTATCAACCCGGCAAAAGTGGCGAGGCTGCTGGCGGCTATAACTTCCAGTGGGCTTAGGTTCATTCCTATAGCAAAAGCCAGCAACCAAGTTCTCATAATTGCAGTGAACATTGTCAGGACGGTTATTAACAGACAGACCAGCAGATGTGAAGCCGTAGTTTTTGACAATGGAAAGACCGTAGCTTCCGAGCCTTCCTTGATTTTATTACCCAGAACGTGTTTAAGAAGAGATAATAGGCGTTGCCGTAATGAGGCAAAACCGAGTATAACTAAACCTATGCCTGTACCAGTCAGCAAAAGCAACAGGGTGGGCCATTCCCCAATAAAAGCAGGTCCCAGAATTAGAATGCTGCCGCCGGCTAAAGCCAGCAAAACAATAATATCAAAAAGACGGTCCAACACCACCGATAACAGCGATTGCGCCAACGAATGCCCCCTATCGCGTAGTCGCCAAGCTTTTATCGCATCTCCAAGTTGACCGGGTGTAAAACTGCCAGCCGAAAGACCCAACGCATAAAGATGGTAAGCGCGTCCGAATGACAGAGGTATATTAAGGCTCTTTAGTAATAGACACCAACGCCAAGTTTTAAGCAGGATTATCGGGAAAATTAACAGGATTGACATAGCTACCAGCCACAGATTGGCTTTCAGCAACCCATCTGCGACCTGCCCCAAGTTAAGATTCAGTCGCCACAAAAAAAACACCAGCAGAGCAGTGCCGCCCAATCGCAAAAAGAGACGCTTTCGGTTTATTTTGCCGATTTTAGGAGCCTGTATTGGGGTTATTAATTGTTCAGTTTGACTGGAAAGCATCCGTTGTCGCTCCTCGCTTAATAACAATGTAGGCTCAATTCCTGCTGGTTTGAGGGGGCTAGAGGGTGAGTAATTACAAAACCAGACTTCTAACAGTTCGGAGCTTCGGTAATTTCGTTTCTGAAAGAGATTCCCAACTTTTTAACCCCATACTTTGGGTTTTTGCTACCAAGGGGTCATTATCCCTGGTAGCGCTTGTCTTACAACCCTATTTACCGATACTCTGGTTTAAGGGCATGGAACGATAGAACCGTTATAATCGTAGCATTGCTGCGGAGTTGGTGGCGGTGGCGGAGGAGTGACGCTACCGCAGTGTCCGGGACCAATTAAACCGTTATTAAATTGGTCGAGGGTATTTGCCATGTTGATAGCGGCTTGATCCTTGGACTTGCTACCCAGTTTATTAGCTGACAGCCAAGTATCCGAATTGGAAATCGTTGATGCTACAGCGGAATCACTTGCGCCACTGATTAAATTCAGCTTAGCTGCAATAAGTTGATCCATCAAAATATAACTGGCATCTCCCTTTGGAGGAGTGTTGAAAATCTTAATCAATTGGTCTTTGGAATAGTTAACTCCGCCAATTGTAAGAGAATTAACGGGCCAGCTTTCGGGATGGGTTTTCCAATAACCTTGGGTATAAGTGCAGTTGCCAAAAGCCACTGTACTGGCGTTGGCAGTCCAAATGCCAAAGGGCAAAGCTAATAATGACAGTACCGCTATAAGCCCTAGAATAATGGTACTTTTCTTCTTATTCATAAAATGATAAGTCCTTTCTGTTGTGCAATATAGTATCTGAAAGGCTAGTGGAGAAAGGTTAAGAAGAAAAAAAATAAAATAATACGGATAGACCAAGCCCGCTAGTTTTTCGATACACTGTAATAACCAAGCTACGATTTAAAGAACCGCTACCTTAATGCGGAATTTTCGTATATAGGCATGATAATAGAATTATGGAAATAAGGATATGAGAAAGAGTAAGCTATTGGTACCAATAGGATTAGGACGTTAGTAATAGGAGCAGTCTGGTACTTTTATCGGGTCGAACTCTGTTTCAGAATTTTGCTATAAGGCGCCGCAAATCCCTGATTGGCAAGTCCTTTTTTGATTCTCGCTTGAAACGTGACAACTTGAGGAAGTCTCATTATAATAAGAGAATTATTCTCGAAAAATTCCAAATTAACCCAAACCGGAGAAAATTAGATGGCAGAAATTAAAGAACAGGATGCAAAACTCCTTTCTGGTTCTATCCTGACAGATTTTGATATGCAGCTTATTGGTGAGGGTAATTTCTTCAAAAGTTACGAGAAATTCGGCTCTCATATTATTGAGCGTGACGGGGTAAAAGGGGTCAATTTCCTAGTATGGGCGCCTAATGCCGATTGGGTAGCAGTCATTGGAGACTTCAACAATTGGGATAGAACTAAACACCATATGCACAAGCATGAGCCACAAGGGGTTTGGGAACTTTTCATTCCGGGAATTGGCGCAGGAGAAAAGTATAAATATGGGATTCAGTCTCGCTTCAACGGCTTTTATGTCCAGAAATGCGATCCTTACGGCTTTTTCAGCGAAATGCGCCCTAAAACTGCCTCGATAGTATTTGAGCTTGCTAACTATGAGTGGCAAGATCAGGAATGGGTTAATCAAGGACGCGCTAAACATAATAATATTTACAAGCCTGTATCCATCTATGAGTTGCAGCTTGGTTCGTGGAGGCGGCGTTGGAATAGTGCTAGTCACGATGAAAGCTACCTAACCTACCGCGAACTGGCAGAGCAATTGGTAGAATATGTTGTTGAAATGGGCTTTACCCATATCGAAATTATGCCCATTACCGAACATCCTTTTGACGGCTCATGGGGATACCAGACCACCGGGTATTATGCTGTAACCAGCCGTTTTGGCAACCCGCATGATTTTATGTATCTGGTGGACAAATGTCACCAGCATAACATTGGCGTTATCCTTGACTGGGTTCCGGCACACTTTCCCAAAGATTCTATCGGTTTAGGCTATTTTGACGGTACACATCTATACGAACATTCCGACCCACGTCAGGGCGAACATACCGAATGGGGTACACTTATTTTTAACTACGGGCGAAATGAAGTTCGCAATTTCTTGCTTTCCAATGCCCTATTCTGGTTAGGCAAATATCATATTGATGGGCTAAGAGTGGATGCGGTAGCTTCCATGTTATATCTGGATTACGCTCGCAATCCGGGTGAATGGATACCCAACCGCTATGGCGGACGAGAAAACCTTGAAGCTATTGACTTCATTAAACGTTTTAATGAACGGGTACACCTTGAGTTTCCAAATACCCTGACCTGTGCTGAAGAGTCAACCGATTGGCCTATGGTTTCTTGGCCCACCTACGCGGGAGGGCTGGGTTTTGACCTGAAGTGGAATATGGGCTGGATGCATGATATGCTCGAATATATGAAGAACGAAACCATATATCGCCGTTATCACCATAATAGCCTAACTTTCTCATTGATGTATGCCTTCAGTGAAAATTTTATCCTGCCGCTGTCGCATGATGAGGTAGTACACCTTAAACGCTCTTTGCTGGATAAAATGCCCGGCGACATGTGGCAAAAATTTGCTAACCTACGCGCTTTTTACGGGTATATGTTCACCCACCCCGGTAAAAAACTGCTCTTTATGGGGGGCGAATTTGGACAATGGAAGGAATGGAACGAACGGGAAGCGTTGCAATGGGAATTGCTTCAATATGATACTCATGCCGGATTGTCAAATTTTGTGAAGGATTTGTTACGCCTTTATCGGAACGAACCCGCGCTATATGAGGTTGATACAAGTTGGGAAGGCTTCCAGTGGCTGGAATCGGGCGATGTGGATAATAGCATCATTGCTTTCTTACGCCGCGCTAAAGACCCGAATGATGAGTTAGTCATTGCTTGCAACCTTACGCCAGTGCCACGACAGGGCTATCGTATTGGAGTGCCAAAACCCGGTTATTACCAAGAAATTTTGAATAGTGATTCGGAAAACTACTGGGGTAGTAACATGGGAAATGGCGGAGGATTAACAAGTGAAAATGTGGCATGGGGTGGGCATTATCACTCAGTAAGGCTTACTTTGCCGCCACTAAGTACAATCATTTTGCGAAGTCCTAGACCATAAGGCAGCAGCAGATATAGTGAGGGTGGTAGTTGCCCTCACTATCTGTACATTTCCCATTATAAATTTAATTCCAACTGAGCGGGAAGAAATTCATGAATGAAGCGTTAAAAAGAAAAGAATCTGATGAGAGATTTTCAGTTACATACCAAATAACCGTATATGACAATCGCAGCATCGAAGAACATGCCAGAGATATTACGGTCGAACAGAGCGTAGAAATCCCCCACGACTGCATCCCAGATGAAATTCATGAGCGTGGCATTGTTGGCTGGATTGAGTCGATTGAGCCAATTCTGAACACTCAAAATCAGTATGATGTGGTTATCAGTTATCGCAGCGATAACACCGCTTTTTCAATACCTCAGTTTTTAAATGTGATTTACGGCAACATTTCGCTTAAAAAAGGCATCAAGATTATCAAACTTGACCTAACCCCAGCTTTACTCGATGTTTTTGGTGGTCCCGCCTATGGCATTGAGGGGATACGTAACCTGACCGGCACATACAAACGCCCTCTTGCTTGTACCGCGCTTAAACCGCTAGGACTTTCCACAACCCAACTTGCCAAAATGGCAGGCGAGTATGCCAGCGGTGGTTTGGATATAATCAAGGAAGATCACGGCATGGCAGATATGGCATACCATCGCTTCGTTGAGCGCGTGCCACGCTTTCAAGAAGCTGTTACAGAAGCAAATGCCAAGACCGGGGGCAATACTCTTTTCTTCCCCATGATTTCGGGCGGGTTTGATGAAATTGAACAGCAAGTTGCGCTGGCAAAAAGCCTTGATATAAAAGGGATTCTAGTTGCGCCCTTGTTAGTAGGCGTGGATACTGTCAGAGCTTTGGCGCGTAAGTACAAACTGGCAATAATGACTCACCCCAGTTTTACCGGCACACACTTTCATGACCCCGCACATGGAATGACCCCGGCTGTTTTGCTCGGCACAATCTTTCGGCTTATCGGAGCAGACATTTCAATTTTCATAAATTCTGGCGGTAGGTTCGCGGTTACAGAAGAAGAATGCCAAGACTTAGCAACCGCTTTGCGCGGTACGTTGGGTCATATCAAACCGTCTTTTCCATGTCCCGGCGGTGGAATGAGGCTCGACCGTATCGAAGCAATGGCGCAATCGTTTGGGCAGGATACGGTGATGCTAATTGGTGGAGCGTTAATGCAACATTCCAGAGATTTGGAAAAAAGTGCCTCACTATTTATGGAGGGTATCCGGCAACATTTTGGTGAGGAACGCAGAGCAGTTGCCCACTAGATTTGAGGTAATGAATCAAGCTATGAATCAGGTAAAACATTGGCAAGATGGATTTAAATGGGAGTCTGTTCCGATTCTTAAATATAAGGAAGAAGACTCTCATTTCAAGAATATCACCCGTCAGGTTCTATTTGAAGGCGACCCGCTGCTTCCGGTACAGTGGCGCTATTTTGAAATTGATTCAGAAGGGAACTCAACCCTCGAACGCCACGAACATATTCATGTGGTAATGATTATTCGCGGTAGCGGCAACGCGCTACTAGGTAATCAAATAGTTGAGCTTAATTGTTTTGATGTTTTGCAAATCCCCTCATATACTTGGCACCAATTCCGCGCCACCAACAATGAGCCTCTCGGCTTTCTCTGCCTAGTCAACAAAGAGCGTGACAAGCCACAACTGCCCAATGCCGAAAATCTGGAAGAATTGCGTAGTGACCCACAAATAGCCGAATTTATTCGGGTATAACCCCTCAAACGATTCCTTTCAGTGATGTTTTCAGACAAGGGGCTTAAGCCCCTTGTTTCAAATCTAGGTTCTTTTTTACAGTTTCAAGGGGAAGTCCTGAGAAAAAAAAAGTCCTTCTCATAAGTGAGAAGGACATTGAAAATAGGAAGGTAGATGCCTTAAATCATGATGGTTTTATCTGCATGTATTTAAGCTTCATCGGACCTTGCGCGTTATAGCCCCAATTTTGAATTGTGGGTCTAATTAAGCGCGGCTCAACGGCGTTATACATTGGTATATAGGCTACATCACTCTGAAGTACCTGTTCCGCTTGATAATAAAGTTCGTAACGCTGGCTGCTATCACTAGCGCTATTAGCCTTTGTAACTAGCTCATCGTATTGCGGATTCTTGTAACCACTAGAGTTGCCGCTAGAAGTGCTAAAGAAAGCCGACTCGTAGAAGGTTTGCGGGTCAGGATAGTTTGCCTCCCAGTTGCCACGGTAAAGTAGGAACTCATGATTTTGATCGCGACGCTGAACAAATTCCTTCAAGGTAGCTACAAGGTTCACTTTCAGTTCCACCCCAAAAGCGGTTTTTAACTGCTGTTGGATATTCTCCATCATCACCTTATTAGCGTTGCGGTCACCGCTATTTACCAGACCGCCACTCAGTCCACCGTTACCCCAGTTATTAATTTCTTGCTCTAGAGTTTTAATCTTCTCAGGCGTATCATAACCGGCATCTTTAAACAGTTGCTTGGCTTTATCCAGATTATAGGCGAAATTATTCATTTCGTGATAACCCGGAAAACCTTTAGGCAGCAAACTGGTGGCAGAGAACGCGCTACCGCTAAGAGCGCCTTGCGTAATCAGGGTCAAATCCAGCGAGTAGGCAAAAGCCTGACGCAATTTGAGGTTGCGGCTGAAAACGTTATCCCCTGACAAATTGAAAGCCAGCCAAGTGGTACGTGCCAACGGCACCTGCACATAGGCATCCTTGTATTTAGGGTCTTTAGGAGCGGTTTGCATGTCCGCCAAAGGCACACCCACTTCATCCAATTCACCGTTATCATACTTGAGCTTGGAGGTGGTAGCATCCTTGATAACATCAATAGTAACCGCGCTTACACTAGGTTTCGGGTTGCCGCTGTAAAACGGATTTGGCTCTAACCGAATGGTCGTATCGCGCTTCCAATCCTTAAGCAAGAACGGTCCATTGCTTACAACGGTTTCGGCGCTCATAAAGGACTTGTTAGGCTCACCGATTTTGGCAGGGTTTGCCTCAATGACCTTGCGATTGACCGGATAAAAGCCCGGTAAAGTGCTTTGAGTCAGGAAGTAAGTGCCGGGCTTCTTCAAAGTTATTTCGATGGTGTAATCATCTACCGCTTTAAAGCCTGAAACCGTCAGAGCAGTTCTGGTAGCTTCATCTTTCTGGTTCCAAACCGTGTCAAAACCATCTACCAAGCTGAAAGCGCTACCAGCAGTAGCGGTTAAGCCACTCCGGGCAACTCTGTTCCAGCTATAGATAAAATCTGTAGCATTAAGCGGGTCGCCATTGCTAAATTTCAGGTCTTTTCTCAATTTGAAGGTATATACCTTGCCGTCCGCCGAAACAGTCGGAAGAGCTTCAGCAGAAGCCGGTATGACTTTCATTTGAGGGTTGAGTTCGAGCAACCCTTCAAAAAGATTATCAGCAAGTTGGCTACCAATTGCATCGGTGAGAGTAACATAGGCAGGGTCAAGGGTCAGAGGCTCGCCCGTTTTTGCCCAGTGAAACACTGTCGGTTTGGCATTGGCAACTGTGGTAGCAGCCGCAGTGGTAGCTGTGACAGCCGTAGTTGTTGCAGTATTACCACTGGTAGTCGCAGCAGCAATCGTCTTCGCAACAGTAGTACCCGCTGCCGTTGTGTTTGTTGTAACGGTAGCGGTACTATCACCGCAAGCATAAAGTAACGTGGTCAGCAGTAGCACGCTTAACATAAGTAGCGCTACGCGCTTATCTTTCATCATGTCTCCTCCAAGGGTACAGCGCTTTGGTTTCAAATTTCTATTTAAATCCCCCTACCAATAAAGCGGAAGAATTAAATTTCAACGTAATTAAAGGCTAGAGATTTGATACCAGCCTAGAGGCAAGCGCCTGTTTTGCGCTCTCGCGCCCGGTTCTAATACAATCAGGTATCCCGCCGCCCTCGAAATCAGCCCCTGCTAGAACCAACCAAGGTGGGCAAGTAGCCTTGATGCTGGCAACTTTATCCAAGTGACCAACTTCATATTGAGGGTTAGCATTTATCCAACGGAATACTCTAGAAATAACCGGAATAGCTTCAATTCCCAAAAGTTTCTTCAATTCGGTAAGCGCCAGAGTAATCAACTCTTCATCAGAGCGTGTGACCAATTCAGGGCTGCGATGCCCACCCACAAATACCCTTAAAAGGGCATAGCCTTCTGGGGCGCGTCCGGCAAATTTGGTACTACTCCAAGTGCTGGCGCGTAGTGGCGTAGGGTCATCCCCTGCTACTACAAAGCCGTAGCTATCCAATGGTCGCGCTAATTCAGCTTCTTTAAAGCCCATTGAAATAGTGGCGCTGCTTACAGTTCTGATTCGGTGTAACTCTTGCGCTAATTGAGGAGCAGAGTCATCCAGCATTTCCCGCAAGTATATTGAGGGTATAGTAGCTACAACCGCACTGGCTTTATAAGCTTCACCACTGTCAGTATATACAGTACCTTCTGCATCAATCCGCGTTACTCTTTGCCCGGTGCGAATTTCTCCGGTTAGCTTCGCCTTGAGTTCTTCAATCAATTCCCCCATACCGTTACGCATTGAAACAAATATGCTTTTAGGCACGCCGGGTTTAGCAGGGGGCGGGGGAGGCGCATTTCGATGACCTGCAATCAGGCTACCGTATTTTTTCTCCATTTGAAGGTAATTCGGGAAAGTTGCCTCCATACTCATAGTAGCAGGGTTGCCGGTGTAAATACCGCCAAGCATAGGGTCGGCGAAAACCACAAGCGCCTCTTCACCAAATCGGCGATTTACAAAAGAGGCAAGCGTTTCATCCCCTTCCTCCTTTCGAGGCGGTACGTTTACCTCATTCAGCATTCGCACTTTTGCATCTTCGGAAATGACATCAGATTCTCGCAAGCCTTGCTCATCGAGTGGCACAATCAGGCGTAACCCGCGCGGAATATCGTGTAGTTTGCCATCTCTGACAATGTAGGTGCTTTTGGTGGTAGGATTCGTGCCGATAATCTTATCGCCCAAACCCATTTCCAGACACAATTGCACCCCTGCCGGCTTATAGGTAACGAATGAGTCCGCGCCGCCTTCGATGATAAAACCATCCACCCGTTCGGTTGCTATTTTGCCGCCAAGCTTATTGGATGCTTCGAGCAACACATAATCAATACCCTGTTGCTGTAATTCCCAAGCAGCAGCCAAC
>Ga0194047_10000877_pt1 | contig 19155 bp, 17 predicted proteins | sample JunL225m_MetaG_2_FD_160070 | JGI IMG/M metagenome (GOLD analysis project Ga0194047, IMG submission 160070) | Anoxic zone freshwater microbial communities from boreal shield lake in IISD Experimental Lakes Area, Ontario, Canada - Jun2016-L221-5m | ecosystem: Environmental > Aquatic > Freshwater... | reverse complement strand
GATATCATCAACCATACTGCCTGTAGTGTCCACCACTATGGCAAAGTCAGTTTGGAAGGTCAGTCCACTCTTTTGAAGCTTGTATGTCTGGTGACCACCACCCTCCGTGTCGAATTGCAGGGTTTCGATGTTTGCCAGTGTATCCGAGCCCGCGTTTTCCGTGCCGCGCAAATTTTTTACTGTCCAGGTACCATTTGAATTTTTTCTGATATCGTAGTCAAGTGGTGAACCAAAATAGACTGCGGTATCAGTACCTTCTCCGCCATACAAGTTGTCATCTCCTCCATCCCCAAACAGAAAATCATTACCCCTGCCAGACTGGAGTATGTTACCTGATGGGCCACCAATCAACAAGTCATTCGACAACCCAAGTAAACTCGAACTCATAATAGCAGCATCGTCGGTATAGGCCGCCTTGATTGTTGCGCCATTTGTATATGTATACCCAACGTCATGAAGGGTCCATGACTGCGCGATATAGGATATTTCCTTGTCCAGACCAAGCTGCGCCCAAATCGTATTGATATACTTGACGTTGTCTCCCTGGTAATCAGACCAGGTGATATTGTCACCCTTTCCTGTCAATGCATGGCCAAGTTCGTGAACAAGAGCACCAAGTTGTGAATGCAAAACGGGCGTACCTGTATAATTTATGTAGCTGAGATTTTCGATGTAGGCCGGGTCTATTTCAACATCACCCGTTCCTTCACCTCCGAGGGTATAGGCGCGATAAACGTTAGGCTTGTATGTGATATTTATCGTATGTCCATCCGTGGAAATCCAGTTATCAAACATCGCTTTCGCTATGGACGAATGCTCGTATGCGGTCTTCATATCTGAAACTATCGACGCCTTCTGGTCATCAGAGAAGCCCTCAATGACGGTTTTTGCTTCGACATCTGAAAAAGAAGTCAATGTATATCCGTACTGCTGCAATGCTGCATTTGCGATTGGCACTGTCGTCTCAATCACCCCGGACTGTACTTCCAGCGCCCAATCGCCACCTGCAGCAATACCGCCAGTAGGATCATTGGAAGCTGCGACATCAGCTCCAGTCATCAGCGAAAGCATATCAACAAATGCGTGTCCTTCAGCACCAGCGCCAATATTACAACCGTATAACAGTAAATCGCCGTTCCCCGTCAGGGCATGTCCAATACCTGAAAGTTGAGTAACATACTGACTCAGCGAAGCTCTGTCCAGCTTCGTGTTGCCAATGGTCATAAAACCGGGAGATCCATGCGAAATGATCTGGATAGAGTCATAGCCACTTTGCCCGGAAAGAGCACTGGCTATTTGTGCAACGCCATCCAAGTTTGCATCAAGCACCTGACACCTCGTACCTGGGTCAAGTTGCATAATCAGCGACTTATAATCACTGACACGACTGTCAATAAATACCATTTTTTTAGCCATGACCGTAGGTTGTTTTGATTCTTGTGAATAATATCACTTGAGGCTGGTGCAGCAAAACTGCCACGACCTTGATTATTGCACCATTCTGCCTAAGATGAAGAAAGTTACAAAATATCACTAATGCAAAGCAAAACACACGTCTGTTATCGCACAAAAACACAAGCAACAACCAAGGGACTTCAATCCCTATCCTCACTTACCGCTTCAGCAGCAATCTCGGAAGGAATCTGGCGACTCACCTTGGCACCAAGTCTTCTAATCTCCTCAACCCTGCCGACAAGATTCCCCCTTCCCTCTTTGATACGTTTCAAGGCGAGATCGAATGAGTCCGACACACCTGCAAGTCTTTTGCGCGTCTCCATCATGGCATCGAAAATAAGCAGAACCTGATCATAAATTTTGCCAGCTTTTTCGGCAATCAGCTCGGCATTGCGGTTTTCATTCTCGCGCCGCCAAATCTGGGCGATGAGCTTGAGCGTGATCATCAACGTCGTCGGACCGCACAGAACAACATTTTTACCTGCAAGATTGTACATGATATCGGGATCAGCCTGCATTACCGCCTGCCAGGCGGATTCAAGTGGAATGCAGAGAATAACAAAATCAAGTGTCCTGTTGCCGCCGATGCTGCTGTACTCCTTCGACTGCAATCCCGCAATATGGCGACGCACTGACTGCACATGCTCCTTGAGGGCAATAGTGCGCTCTGTATCATCATCAAGGTTGCAGAAGCGCTCATAAGCAGTCAGCGACACCTTGGAATCAACAATAACCGCCTTGTTACCCGGCAAGATGACCATGAAATCCGGACGCTTCAGGAAGCCCTCATCCTCCCGAAAACTCTCCTGTGCCATATATTCACGCCCGTTTTCCAGCCCTGAAGCCTCAAAAATCCTCTCGATAATCATCTCACCCCAATCACCCTGCTTTTTTGAGTCACCCTTGATTGCGCGAGCAAGAGTATTGGCTTCGTCACTCACTCTGCCGCTCAGTCTCTGCAATTGACGCACCTCCTCAATGAGCTGGCCCGACAACGCCGTGTCCGTGTCATGCACCTCCTCAATTCTCTTCCGGTAAGCCTCAAGCTGCTCGCGCAGAGGTTGCAGAAGAGAGTCCATCCGTTCGCGGTTTTCCTGCCCCAGTACCCTCCCCCGCTCCTCAAAAATCCTGTTGGAGAGGTTTTCAAACTCCCTTTTCAATCGCGATTCCGACTCCTGCATCAAAGCAGTTTTTTCGACAGCATTGCGCTGCTCGTTACTGATATCAGCCTCAAGCTGCGCTTGCCGAATTTTCAGACTTTCAAGTTCCAGGGATTTTGATTCAAGCTTCATGGCTAATGCATGCGCCTCCTCTTCAACACCACGCAGTCGCTGGAGTTCTGCTTTCAAAGGGGTGTCATGGTCGATCCGATATGCCACAAAGCCCAGCAGGACAAGAAGAGCAAGGAGAATAGAAAAAGAGAGAGCTTCTATCATGATAGTATTATTAACCGGGCATTCATTTGAAAAGAATAACTTTTTTTCTTACCTTGACACTCTTGAACTGGCGAAGTGGCCGAGTGGTCAGGCAGAGGTCTGCAAAACCTTGTACAGCGGTTCGAGTCCGCTCTTCGCCTCCATGAACAAAAAAGCCTGCATCATGCAGGCTTTTTTGTTGGCAACAGATCCAACTATCCTATCTTCGCCGCACCAGTAATGATCGCGTTAACAAGCTTTTCAATTGTCGAATCATCCATAAGGACAGGAATATTCAGGCAGATACTGCTGCGAAGCATGATACCGGTTTTAGGCCAGAGTGCTTCAAGATCAGCGTCGCGGTACTGGTCATACTCACCAAGAAGATGACCCCATACTCCTGCAAAATGCCAGTCAAGTGCTTCAGGCAAAATCTTGGTACCAAAACCGTGCTCTGTCAAATGCGCTTCAAACTGCAGTGCCGCCTCACGATTCCTTACCCTGAAAATAAGGGTGTCGCCCTGAGATCCAGCTTCATCACTAAAGGGCCGGAGAATAATATTGTCAAGATGGCGTATCGCATCCTTGATTTTTTTCTTGTTCTCCCTTGAGGTCGAAAGAATGGTCTCAATTTTGGCAAGCTGGGCCAGACCGATTGCTGCAGTCACTTCGCTGAGACGCAAATTCAGCCCTTTTGACCTTCTGGGGTCTTTCCCCCTTGGCAGACCGGGCAGATGCATGTGACCATGGTCAGAGAACTCTGCCGCACGATCGTAGATTTCCTTGTCATTGGTCACAATAATGCCGCCTTCACCAGTGTGAAGCGTTTTGCCTGCGTCAAACGAGAACGAAGCAACACTACCAAAGGTACCAAGCTTCTGTCCCTTATACACTGCACCAAGCGCCTGTGCAGCATCCTCTATCAGAGTCAGTCCATGCTTTTTGCAGAGCGCCACCAGTTCATCCATTTTCGGAGAGGCCCACATAGGAATAGCAACAACCGCTTTCGTTGCGGGAGTGATTGCCTTTTCCACTTCAACAGGGTCGAGATGATAGGTTTCATCAAGCTCAACCGGCACAGGTATTGCGCCAAGAGCACTGATGGCCTCCACTGGGGCTATAAACGTCCAGGCAGTCGTTATGACCTCATCACCTGCTCCAATTCCGGCGCCAGCAAGCGCGCAATGAATTGCTGCTGTCCCTGACGAAACGGCATGGGCATACTTGACACCCATCCATGCTGCAAATTTTTCCTCAAATTCTCTCGCTTTATAATTACCTCCGCCGTAACGGTACAAATTGACCTTTTCCTGACTGAAAAGCTCCTGTATTTCAGCCAGTTCTTCACGACCGATGAGTTCTGCGCCCGCCATAATAGGTGTCCTGTTCTTTTAGGTTAATTGAAAAACAACATTCCGTGCCGATTCTTCAGTAAATTCAACGGGATTGCCCGAAAATGAGCCTTTCAGTGCTTCCGATGCATTGTGTGCAAATTCAGCAGCATTACCCTTGCCGTATCCATAAGGAACAAGTGTTGGAATCCGAAGCTGTTTGTAGAGTTCATCCATCTCTTCAAGCAGTTCGTCAGTCGCCTCTTTTGGCGAGGGGGTTGATCGCATTGGATTGAGAAGAGCATACTTTTCATAGCCATGAAGATGGTTGTAACGCATCACCTCCTTGAGAAATATCGCTCCGGCAAGACCGTGTGGCACTCGATGCTTCACGCCGAGATAATAGGCAAACCCATTGGTCGGACCATCGCCGGAATTCATGAGGGCCACTGTACCGCAGACACTGCCTATAGCCAGATCAAGCCGGGACTCTGCCCGGTCGAGCTGATTTTGCTGCAACGCGTAAAAGGTACGCTGGAATCCCTCAATAGCAAAAATCCTGCTGAGTGCAGTATGCTTTACCGAACCGAAACTGTCAACGCAGTGCACAAGACTGTCCATAGCTGAAGCAATAACGCTTTCAACAGGCGCTGTCATGGAAAGTTGCGGGTCGATCACGGCTTTTTTAGGGAAATTCTTTCGGCTGTTGATGCCAAGTTTTCTGCCCTCAGCTTCATCAATAAAGACAGCATTAAAGCTTACTTCAGCACCGCTGCCCAACAGTGATGGTACCGTAATCAGCGGCAATGGATCGTTTACTCCTGAAGGAAAGCCCTTGAGTGAGAGTGCCGGAACCGCGTTGGTCATGAGAAGAGCAACTCCTTTGCCAAGGTCAAGTGTACTGCCTCCACCTATTGCAACAATCGCATCAGGCAGATTACCCCTGAAAAATTCCGCTACATTTTCGAGATGAGCATACGTTGGCTCACCGCCGAATTCATTGCAATACAATACAGTATCTTTGTATTCTGAGGTAAGGTGCTTCAGAACGTCCTGAAAATAGAGACTGTCAGCTACATTGGCATCGTAAATGATCCCTGGCTTCTTCACTGACAACTGTGCCAGATGTCCATTCAGGTTCAGTGCTTCATTAACCCCGATAACAAGATCGGTGGATAAAAAGAAATTCATAAAAACAGTAATCTAAGGGTTCTGTTGGTTTGCATCCTGGAATGCCAGGTTTTTTTTATAAAGGTAATACTCAATTAAATCTATTTCTTCGAGAGAATCAATCTCCCACGTTTGCCAGAATTCCATCTCATAAACTGAAAGTTTTTCGCCAATCCTGTTGCTGAAGGTAACAAGAGTTTCTGGCTTGAACATATATATTGAGCCATTTTCTATAAATTGGGCAGGACGATCCTGGCGCATACCACGATTTCGATAATCAAAATTGACGCTTGTCCACTTCCCTTTTCTTGATTCCCACAAGGTAAGATCGTCCGCTTTAGTGACTGAAATCAGCGAATCGGCTTCTTCACGAATAAATACATCTACCGCCCGGTCGATATCACCGGGTTTGCGCAAAGGAGATGTTGCCTGAAGAAATACAATCATGCTGATGGGCATCTGGAAGTCCCGCTCAATAACCCCCATGGCATGGAGAATGGCCAATTCGGAGCTAGCCTTATCACTGGCAAGCTCAGGGGGGCGCACAATTACTTCCGCACCATATTCAATGGCAACGTTGGCGATAGCCTGGTCATCGGTCGAAACAAAAACTTTATCAATGCTCGTCGAGGCTAACGCTTGCAGAACAGTCCAGGCAAGCAAGGGTTTTTTTGCTATGGGATAAATATTTTTCTCTTTCAATCCCTTCGACCCGCCTCTTGCGGGAATAATAGCTACGGTATGCATAGAAAAGAAAATAGTTTCGGTTCAGCCGTCAATCACCTGACGACAAATATCAGCAATTTTTTTTGCCGCAGATTTATTCTGGAGAGGAGTTAAGGATTTTAATTCCTCAGGAGGCAGTCCGCAGTGTACGATCTTGTTCAGTGCTGATCCGACAAAAATTGTAGATGAAAACTGAGCAATCAGCATTCGGGAATTAGCAATCATCTCTTCTGTTTTACCTTCACTGAATACAAGGCTGTCTGGAGCATAGCGTTCGATTTCCCTGATAGCCCTTTCAACATTTTCATTGGGATGGAGCTTGAAAAGAAGCTGATGATTTTCCGCCATTTCAAGATACTTCTCAATATTTTTTCTGCGATTCTCATAAATAAATGTTTCACGATTGTCCGACGTACAGACAAGCACATAATCATGATGCTTAAAATCATTCTGAAGGTACTGCTCACAATTATCAAAATTTGGAATGCTGGTCACTTCAATTTTAGCAGGACTCACCCCTTTCCGTATAAAAAGATCGCGGTACCCTTCGCTGGCAACACAAAACTTCTCATAGGCATCAGATAGCCCTGTAGTTGCTGTACCAGCAATCCAGCGGGGAATCCACTGAAAGTTCCTTGCAAGATGATAAAGGATAGTTTCAGGTTCCGTCATTCCTTCCTGTACCAGCACAATTTTCTTTAATCTGATATGTTTTGGCACAATAAGATCCGTACAGGTCAACACAAGATCATAAGCATGTGCAAACCCACCTGGATCAAGCCTCAGATGATGAGCACGAAGATAATCAAGGGTTCGTTCCGACCGCTTGCGTCCCATAATGGTAAATTCAAGCAACCCGATATCACTGGCTGTTCCGAGAAGACCATCGCTGAAAAAAGGAGAAAAATACTGGTCATAATCAGTCAGCCACCCTGCAATCTGATGCATCTGGGTTGTCTGATTCATTGATCCGCAAATAAATAAAATTTTTTTCTTCATGCCCCTCCCTGACTGACTCCTTCAACATCACGCAGATGAACCCCTGAAAAAAACATAATGCCGTAACCGACCGCATACCATATAGCCTCTTTTAAGCGCCTCAACAACACAAATGCGCCTCCGTATGCAAGAACATCAGGCATCCCGAGAGCCTGAAAAAATGCCAGGTAACCTAAATCCTGCACACCAAGTCCTGAAGGAATAAAAAAGAATAACGTACGAAGCATCATCAGTGCTATATCAATGGCAAGGACTTGCAAAAATGAGATTTGAATACCCATAAGCTTTAGTATAATATAACTCTCAATCGCAAGCATGCTCCAGGCAACAAGATAGATAAACAGCACCGGAACCAACCTTCCGGCAAAAGAACCTCTGTAGCTCTTCAGCTCCTCATCAGTATCAAGAAATCCTGATTCCTTTTCAAGCAGCCATGTTTTTACTCTCTTGAAAGGAACAAGCATCAATAAACGATGAATATTTTGTGCAGCTTTTCCGTTGAGCAGCAGCAAAAGAAAAAAGAGAAAAAGCAGAAAAACCAGTATGCCAACTCCGACCATAATATAGCCAAGCCCTTCGAATCCAAGCATCCGGACGGAAACCACCTGTAGAAGTGAAAAACCTGCCAGAGAACCAATAATCGTATAAAGCCCCTGGGCCACGCCGAGCATAAGCTTGCGAACAGCCACGCTTGCTACGCCAGAAGGAAGTGGAATACCAATAAAACGGCTGCAGAGAAAAGGACGAAGAGGTTCACCAATCGCCACTCCCGCAGGAAGCGTCATGGAAACAGTTTCGGTAATAAACTGTATTTTAAGGAGTTTGAAAAACGGGATGGTAATTATACTTCTAGGAAAGACCCTTGTCCAGGCAATAGTCTCAAGAAGATGAAGCGCCAGAAAAGGCAAAAGAATAAATGCAGATGAAAAACCGATTGACGAAATCAGTTCAACCGAACGGTAAAGGTCGAGTTGGCTAAAAAGATAAACAATCAGAATAACGCCAAGACTAAGACCGAGATAGCCCGTCCATGAAAGACTTGATTTTTTCGTCATTTGTATGAATAATCAGGAAACAAGGCTAAAAAAATGCTTAAAACTCATTACCATAATTTGCAAAGATAAGAATGTATCGTTAAATATTTATTGAATCATTATAAGTGCCTTAACACCCACACTGGCGCATAGAGTGTTCACCCCGTTAAGGCTCTCTCTATCACAAGAAAATACCTTTTGCTGATGGGACTTATCAATCCTGACTTTCAGACACTGCCGGAACTGTTCTCATCAGTTTTCAACCGTTACAGGGGGGATGATTCGAAATTTCCTTTTGCAAGAAAAATTAATGGTGTCTATGAACCAATTTCGTATAGTGCGTTTGAAGAGGATGTGCACTCTTTAGAGGCATTTCTGAAACAAAACGGTGTGAAGGCTAAAGACCGGGTCGCCATTCTGTCAGAAAACAGACCAGGGTGGTATCTGTCCGATATGGCTATTTTAAATCTTGGAGCCATCAATGTCCCACTCTACCCTTCTTTGCCATCCAACCAGATCGAATACATTCTCAAAAATTGCGGCACAAAAGCCATCATTGTGTCAAACATGCTTCAGCTTGGCAAGATCATTTCGATCTGGCAACACCTTCCTGAATTAATGTTTATCGTTGTCATGAACCGCCTCGAAGAAGCCGTTGAAGATGTTCATGACCTAAGCAAGGCAAAAGCAACCGGTAAAATTATTCTTGAAAAAACACCATGGTTTCTAGATCGAACACCTGTAGAACCTGAAGATGTTGCCACCATCATCTATACTTCTGGAACGACCGGACTGCCAAAAGGGGTAATGCTTACTCACCGTAATATTTGTGAAAACGTAAAATCCTGTTCCATTGTAATTCGTCTCGATAATTCTGATTGTGGACTCTCTTTTCTGCCTCTCTCACACGCTTATGAAAGAACCGGAGGTTATTACCTGCTCTTCTCATGCGGAGCGACCATTTATCTGGCTGAAAGCATTGAAACGATCTCATTGAACATGACAGAAGCACGGCCAACCATCATCTTTACTGTTCCCAGACTGTTTGACCGCATCAAAATGAGCATACTCAAGCAGATTTCAACCGAAATTGCCATAAAACAGAAAATATTTTATTGGGCGTTAACAACTGGAGAACGGTATCACCGCGAGATTGATAACAAAGGAAGTGCCCCAAAATTTCTCAGTCTGCAACATGCAATGGCTGAAAAGCTGGTCTACAATAAAATTAAACACAAACTCGGCGGAAGACTGCGCTATTTTGTTTCAGGTGGCGCTGCTTTACCCCAAAAGCTTGGCGAGTTTTTCCAGGCGCTTGATATCAACATCCTTGAGGGATTCGGATTGACTGAAACCGCTCCGGTCACCCATGTCAATCGACCTGAAAGGATCAAGTATGGTACAGTAGGACGACCGGTAAACAACGTCGAGGTCAAGATTGCCCCGGATGGTGAAATACTGCTCAAAGGTCCGAACATAATGAAGGGATACTGGAATGACGAAAAGGCCACACAGGAAGTAATCAAGGATGGATGGTTTTACTCTGGCGACATTGGAGAGATTGACAAGGATGGCCATTTGAAAATAACCGGTCGAAAAAAACACATCATTGTCACCTCGGGTGGGAAAAATATTGCACCGGTACCTATCGAAAACCTTATTTCTGATAGTCCTTATATTGAACATGTCATTGTAATCGGTGAAAAACGTCCATTTCTGGTCGCTCTTATAGTACCAAACTTCAGTAAACTCAAGGAGTTTGCCGCTGCAGAAGGTATCATGGCTGGAACCAGCAAAGAATTGATAGAGAATAAAAATATCCAGCAAATTTATGAAAAACTCCTGCGCACTGTTTCACGGCAGCTTGCAACCCATGAAAAAGTTCGCAAGTTTCTGTTGATTGAAACCCCATTCACCATTGAAAACGGTCAAGTAACCCCGACTTTGAAACTCAAGCGCGATGTAATTACAACAATGTACTCCTCCGAAATAGACAAGTTGTATAATACACTGAACATGGTCTACAATACGGAGTAAACTCAATAAATGTGTTTATGTGAGCGAAGCGAAGCCGGACGGCGCATCAGTAGCCTGAGAAGCCAAAATCAGAGACGGATTACCCTTTTATCTTTAGCAGAGGCCGAGCAAAAGGATTTGCACTCTCTTGACGTTCGACAAGCCCTTCATTGATGAGGTCAGTAATGATATCGTCAAGCCTCCAGGGGCAGTCGGCATATTTCTCCTCAATTTCTTCAAGGTACATAACTTCCGAGTGCACGAGTTCTTTGATAAGCCTGCCCCGATACCACCGTTTTGATCCTTGAAACCTTGACTGCCTGGCAAGAGGCCGAATACCGGTTTTTTTGCTGGTAAGCTCAAGCGCCCCATAATCCATCAAGGCATTATGCCAGTCTCGACTCTGCCCGGGAGGAAGCACTGCGTCAGCAATCTGTTGCAATTCAAAAGCCGAAATATCTTCAGGCAGCCCGAATTCATGGATAAGGATTCTGCGAATATTGGTATCAACCGCAGCCATATCGAGATTATCGGCAAAAACAGGTATGGAACGACAGGTGTATTCCCCTATACCGGGAAGCTTTTTCAAGAGTTCAGGCCGGGATGGCACGACTCCTCCATAAGACTCTGTGATGATGGCAGCACACCGATGCAGCCGTACAGCCCTGGAGTTGTAACCCAGCCCGCTCCAAAACGAGAGCACCTCTTTGAGTGGTGCTGATGCCAGATGAACTGCATCGGGAAAATGTTGCAGCCATTGATGAAACCTTGGAACCACCCTTTCAGCTTGCGTTTGCTGTAACATGATTTCGCTGATCATGACAGCATATCGGTCGGTCGTCTCGCGCCAGGGAAAACTTCTTCCGTTCTGCCGGTAAAAATCAAAAATCTTCTGATGGAAACGTTCCATCTCATCAGTTTTCACAGCTCTTGTACCCCGTGTAACGAGCTTCATAGTACTGGACGATAACAACCTGTCGGAGATGGGCCTTTTCCGTTACCATGAGGTAACGTTGGGGGATCCACACATGGAGGGAAAACCCGGCAGCATTTATGCAAGCCGGGATCACCAAAAAACAATCAGACCTTCTCAACTATCTTGCGTTCCTTCACTTTTAACGCAGCCTTGCCGGTACGTTTGCGCAAGTAGAAGAGTTTTGCCCTTCTGGCCTTGCCGTGTTTCACAACGGTGACACTTTCGATATTGGGTGAGTTGACCGGGATGATCCGCTCAACACCAACGCCATGAGAAATTTTGCGAACCGTGATGGTCTTGTTCCCACCGGCTCCTCTGTCGCTGATAACAACACCTTCAAAAGCCTGAAGCCTCTCCTTTTCACCCTCAATAACCTTCAACTGAATCTTGACGGTATCACCTGGCCGGATTTCGGGGAAATCGGTAACCGCCTGGGTGGCTTCAACTAACTTGATTAACTGATCCATGACAACAACTTATTTACGTTATTTTTTTCTTATATCCTTCTAATTCAACTCGATCAAGCAGATCCGGCCTCCGTTGCCTCGTTCGCTCAAGAACATTCTCGTGACGCCACTGCTCAATCTTTCCATGATGACCATTCAAGAGCACTTCAGGAACCTTCATTCCCCTGAATTCTGCTGGCCGGGTGTAATAAGCAGAGTCAAGAAGCCCGGCCTGAAAAGAATCAGTCAAAGCCGATTCACTATCACCCAGAACACCCGGTATAACCCTGACAAGCGCATCCATAAGAAGAAGTGCCGGTATCTCCCCCCCTGAAACAACAACATCACCGATGGAGATCTCCATGGTAATCAGATTCTGCCTGATCCGTTCATCAATGGCTTTATAATGACCACAGAGAATAATCAGATGACGCATCATTGAAAGCTTGTTCGCCATAGACTGCTCAAGCAATATGCCATCAGGCGAAAGAAAAATCACTTCGTCGTACTCTCTTTCAGCCTGCAACGTCTCTACACAGTTGAAAACCGGTTCAGGTCGGAGCACCATACCGGCCCCCCCACCATAAGGCGAATCATCAACCTGCTTATACCTGCCCAGTCCGTAGTCATGCAGGTTGTGAATGTAAATTTCCGCATGGTTTTTTTTTTGTGCAATGCCCAACAATCCATTGTCGAGCGGAGAATCAAAAAAACCGGGAATGACGGAAATAACATCAATCCTTATTGCATCCATGGGCTGAGGCACAACCATTTACAAAAATTCATCAACTCTTGGTATGACAATATACCTTTCACCAAGATTGAACTCTTCAACAAACTCATCTATGGCGGGCAGCAGAATCTTTTTACCATCGACCAGAACCTCGTAGACTTCATGCGCAGGCATCCTGATCACGTTGGTAACAATGCCAACCTCACGTCGATGACAATCCAAAACCTTCATTCCAATAATCTCATGAAGATAGGCGCGGTTGTCCGGCTGCGGCAAAAGCTGATCTTCTTCAACAAACAGTTGCCAGCCTGTAAATGCTTCAGCTTTTTCCATGTTATCAACACCTTCAAAGAACAGCCATGCGAATCCTCCGGCAAGAGCCGCTTTTTTTACCTTTATGCGCTCAACCGAATCGACAGACTTTCCTGCATAATACTCTTGGCGCAAAAGAAAACTTTCAGGGAAATCGGTAATAACCTCCACTTTCACCTCACCCTTCAACCCTTTCGGCTTGAGAATGATACCTGTCAAATAGAGTTCCACCCTGACCTCACCATAAAAAGATGATTACGCCTCTCCACCTGTAGCAGCTTTCGCCTCTGCCTCTTTTTTAGCACTGCGGCGATGGGACTTCAGAGCAAGTCTTTTCTGACGCCTTGCATTCTGATGCTCCTGCCACTTTTCCATCTCTGCTGAAATTTCTTCCTCGCTGCGCCCCATGCTCTTGAGTCGTAGTTCGTACAACAATCCAGTTGTACGGATGAGGCTGTTCACTGTTGCTGTTGGCTGTGCGCCGGTCTGCATCCAGTAAACAATACGGTCTTTTTTAATCGTGACAGCATGCGGTTTGACCGTAGGCTGATAATGGCCAACAACTTCAAGAAATTTGCCGTCCCTTGGGGAGCGTGCATCAGCCACAACAATCTGGTATACCGGCAATTTTTTTCTTCCTGCTCTTTTAAGTCTGATCTTTACCAAGGCTAGAATATTTTAGTTAATGTTTACTGGTAACAGTGAATACAATCTATCGTTTTAAAAACTTTTCAAGCGCAAGATTCTGTGACGTAATTTTTCTGCCAGACTGCGACAGTTTTGTTACCGAACGCATCATCTTTTTCATTTCTCCAAACTGTTTGAGAAGAAGATTAACCTCCTGTACTTTCGTGCCACTACCCCTTGCAATTCGCTGACGTCGGCTCCCATTAATGATATCAGGATTCGTTTTTTCCTGCTTTGTCATGGAATTGATCATCGCCTCAATCGGCTTGAAGTCAAGATTTTCAAGATCCTGCTTTGGCACCATCTTGTTCAGACCCGGCACCATCTCAATCAATCCCTGAATGGAGCCCATCTTCTTGAGCTGTTGTAACTGGTCGAAAAAGTCGTTGAGATCAAACTCATTTTTCATCAACTTTTTCTGCATCTCGACAGCTTTCTCAAGATCGAGATTTTCCTGGGCTTTTTCAACAAAACTTACAATATCACCCATTCCCAGAATTCTCTGGGCCATACGATCGGGATAAAAGATATCAAGATCATCAACCTTTTCACCGATGCTGATAAATTTTATCGGCTTCTCGACAACCTGCCGGATGGAAAGCGCTGCGCCGCCCCTTGAGTCACCATCAAGCTTGGTGAGCACAACGCCATCAAAATCAAGCTGATCATTAAAGGCTTTAGCAGTATTAACCGCCTCCTGACCCATCATGGAGTCAACAACAAAAAGAAGCTCGTCAGGCTTGAGTGCATTTTTCAGCGCTTCAGCCTCAGCCATCATCTTGTGATCAATCTGCAAACGACCCGCTGTATCAAGAATCAGAACATCTCTGGCGGAAGAGCGAGCGGCCTCCAATCCCTGCAACGCCGCTTGCATGGCATCCTGAGCCTCAATGGCAAAAACAGGAACATCTATTTGCGCACCAAGAGCTTTAAGCTGATCGATGGCCGCTGGTCGATAAACGTCTGCCGCAACAAGCATCGGATTTTTTCCGTTCTTTTTAAGGCGCAAGGCCAGCTTTGCACAGAATGTCGTCTTTCCGGAACCCTGCAAACCAGCAACCATGATAATTGCAGGCAGTTTCTTTGGAGACAGGTTCAGGGGCTTCTGCTCTCCACCCATCAGATCGGTCAGCTCGTCATAAACGATTTTGACGATCATCTGCGCAGGAGAGACACTTTTGATAACCTGCTCACCAAGAGATTTCTCTCTTATATCTTCAATTAATTTCTTTGCTACCTTGTAGTTAACATCAGCACCAAGAAGAGCTCGCTTGATATCGCGCATCGCGAGACCAATATTAATCTCATTGATGGTCGCCTGGCCTGCCAGTTTTTTAAAGGTGGCCTCTAATTTGTCGCTTAGACTATCGAACATTGCTTTTGGCTATTTTCAGATAAAGCTTAAAAATGCTTAGCTTTAATTATAACAAAAAATAGCAAAAAATAAAATGATACTATCCTGTCTTAATTGCCGAGCATGATTTTTGTTGATATTTTTTAACTTGGGTACAACACTACCTTACAACAAAACCGGATATTATGACCTCCAGCAGCATAAAAACCATTCTGGACTCTTTTCGCAGCAAACGAATTGCCGTAATCGGGGACATCATGCTCGACAAGTATATTTTTGGACATGTTTCACGCATATCGCCAGAATATCCCGTTCCAGTCGTTGATGTCACCCATGAAGATTATCGGCTTGGTGGAGCTGCCAATGTTGCTCTCAATACCCTGTCACTCGGAGCGGAAACCGTCCTGATCGGTGTTACCGGCAACGATAGTAACCGTGATATCCTTCTTGAACTCTTTCGCAGCCGAGGACTTGCAACCGAAGGACTGATAGCTGATCCTTCAAGACCGACAACATGTAAAACAAGAATCCTCTCTCAAAACCATCATATCACGAGGGTTGATTTTGAAAGCAGAAAAGATGTGAGTACAGAAATTGAACAAGCGGTTTTTGACTCTTTTATTGCTGTTATCGACTCCATCGATGCCATCGTGCTTGAAGACTACAACAAGGGGTTGCTCAGTACACAGCTTATCAAGCGCATTATTGCTTCAGCAAAGCGGCAGAAAATCCCGGTGCTTGTCGACCCAAAACTTCATAATTTTTTTGCCTATAAAGGGTGCTCGGTGTTCAAACCAAATCTTTCCGAGATGGCCGCATCACTGGGCATCATCTTGCAAAACAACGATCAGGATGTTGAAAAGGCCTGTCGTTTGCTTAAAGAAAAACTTGAGGCAGAAACCATTATCGTGACCAGAAGTGACAAGGGTATGACCATTTATAACGGCGCATTTACTCATATTGGAGCAACCTCACTGGACGTTGCCGATGTTTCCGGAGCCGGGGACACCGTTATTGGTCTACTCGCACTCGGCGCAGCGGCAGGGATTGATATTATTACCAATGCAATTATAGCCAATCTTGCTGCAGCAACAGTCTGTCAGGAGGTGGGAGCAGTTCCTGTCCGGCCAGAAAAACTTCTCAAGGCATATCAGGCTCATCTTCAATAATCGAAAGATACTCTTCAAGTTCTTTCGGCCATGGCGGATTATATGAAGTATCCGCCAGAAGAGAGTTCAAATTGTTCAATGAGTAAAATGGAACCTCGAACAACCCGGCATTACTCATAGGAGCTGGCACATCCTTGCCTGGATCAAGATGCATCACAAAGACGACACTAACCACGCCATGACCGTTTGGAGTAAAGACCCACATTCCCGTTGCATGCTGAACCCTGTGATACTTCGGATTGTCTGGAAGATATTCCGGTTCTTGCTTCATGGTTAGCGCTATGGCATTATCCCCCGCCGAAACCAGTCTGGATCGCATTATCACCTCCCTCTGCTTTAGAGGCCAGGGGGTATTGATTACCTGGCGCACAACATACTCTGCATGTTCACTTTTTTCAAGAACATCCATTTCGGCAAGCTGATGAACCCACCGATTAAAGTTTGCCATGTCGTAAAAAAGACTGAGCAACTTCTTTAAAGAGACCTTCAACTCTATTTCTCCTTTGAAGCCCAATATTTCAGAACCGCTTACCCTGGAAGAAAATATTTTGATCCCTTTATGTTCGACACGAAACTCCCACTTCCCATTCAGGATTGATGCTACATCCATACTCTCATTGTTTGGTAGTTATTGAGAGAAAACCAGAAAATCACTTTGTAATGAACTTTTCATAATGTTGTATAACATCAGAAGCTGATTGTTTAAACGGCGCATCAACCGGAGTCCGATACTTTTCCTTCTTGACCATTTCCCGCAAATTGACCATAGTATGATAGGGTGTATCGATAACCGCAATGTTGGCAAGCCAGGAAGGAATCTCTCCGCCTGGCTCTATATGAAGGCGAAATACAACCCTGCACTGGTTCACTGAAAGAGGAATGATGTTCCATGCTCCCTCAAGTTGGGGAACACGAACATATTTGTCGTTTCCGGGAAGATAGTCGGCCAAACACTCAAGTTTGATAAAAATTTCAGATGTTTCAGGATCCATATACCCCTGTGAACATGTTATGATTTCACGGTCTGAAACAGGCCAGGGAGCACTGACAAGCTGATAGACAATTCGCCCCTCATCATCCGACAACTCCTTCAGCAACCGCATCTCTTTGGTTTTCCAGACCCATTCAGTAGCAACATCAATATCATATAACAGACTCAAAACGGCATGCTGTGGAGAATCAATAGTCGCCACAGCAACAAAGGAGAGAAAATCGGAAGATGGAACAGGACAGGTAAATATTTTCAGCCAGTCATTATTAAACCGTAATGTACAGGCTGCATTATTGATTTTTTCAAGTATAGACATAACAAGAACGTTTTAAGGGTTGACAATAACAGACAGTATATACCTTACCTCCCGGCCCTCATGGCTGACTGACCGGAACCTTTTCCGCTATCCTGACTACAGGATCAACACTCCGCACAAAAAACCTTATCTGGCCTTCAGCGCCAAAAAGCTGATGAGCAATCCTCAATTTTACAGCTTGTACAATGTATTTCCTTTCACGAATAAAATCAGTCCGATCAAAAACTATCTTTTTTCCCTTGCATGTTTTCATGACAAGAGCTTCAAAACTGCGATCTTCAGAATAATCGACAACAAAACGATCAATTGAACCCTTGTAAGCCTGAATCAGGCTACGAGGATCATCAAGAAGCTTCCTTGCTATCTCATCAAAAACACCTGACTGATAGAGCTCCTGATAAAAATCAGAGCGGGTTCCACCATTCACCCAATAATCGGGAATAATACCACCAGCATCCTTTAGTGCCATTAACTTTTCCTCCGCTTTCATTTTACCTTTGAGTGACATTAACAACACAGGAAGAGAAGAAGTCTTGTAGACGGAAACTTCGCTGTTTCTCAGGTACAGTAAACTATCAGAATTTGTAAAGAGTTTCTGGGGAAGAATATTTGTCATCGCATCTTTATAATAATGTTCACGACCAGCAACGCCCTTACGATAGACTCTCTGGATCTGACGGCCAGATGGAGTGTAATAACGGGAAACTGTCAGTCGAAGGGCTGAACCGTCTGAAAACGGAAACTGCCGCTGCACCAGACCTTTTCCAAAAGAGAGTTCACCGACAACAACGGCCCTCTTGTTGTCCTGCAAAGCTCCGGCAAGAATTTCAGATGCCGACGCGCTTCCTTTATCAATAAGCACGATAACCTCCCCGTGTTCATAACCATCACCTGATTTAGCAATATAACGCTCATTCTCTGTGCCACCCTTACGGCTTTTTGTATAAACGATCAACTGGCCTTTGGTCAGGAATTCGTCAGCAACCTCAACGGCCTGCTCAAGAAAACCTCCAGGATTTCCACGCAGATCAATCACAAGCCGCGCCATTCCCTGTTGTTTCAAAAAAGCGAGCGACCGGCGAAACTCAATAGCTGTTGTCGCAATGAAACGACTCAGTCGAATATATCCTGTACGATCATCCAGCATAAAAGCAGCATCAATACTTGATGTGGATATTTTTCCTCTTGTTACCGTAAAATCTAAAATCTTGCCGCTGAGAGGCCTGAATATTTTCAATCGTACTGTTGTTCCCTGCTTTCCTCTGAGTTTTCCAAGTACCTCCTGCTGAGTAATCCCTACAGAGGAAACAGCATCAATCGAAATGATACGATCACCTGAAGCGATCCCAACCGCAGCGCTCGGTCCACCTGAAAGAGGTGTAACAACAAGTAGTGAATCATTTACGACATCAAACTCTATCCCTATACCATCAAAATTGCCATCGAACTCCGCCTGCGAATAGGATACCTTTTCCGGTTCGAGGTATACGGTATGAGGATCCAGATACTCTGCCATTCCCTGAATACCAGCACCAGAAAGACTGTCGCGATTAACATCATCGACATAAAACTCTTTCATCAAGCTGAAAGCTTCAAGGATTTTTTTCTGATCATCAAACTTGCCATCCCTGCTTCCATTAAGTCTGGTTCCGAGAAAAAAACCAAAAGCAAGCACAACAAGCATCATGACTATGGTCAGTATTCGGGACATGAACGAGTGGGTTAATTACCAGTATAAGAGATTAAGTGATTATGTCGAAGAACCACAGTTTACCTATCGCAGATCAAAATCACAAAAAACATTGTACTAACCACCGATACACTCTTTTTCCCCGAACAAATAATAACTCAAATAGCCACAAGCAAGGACTCAATAAAACAACAAATAACTAATAAATAAACCAAAAAAATAAAAGGTAAAATTATTATAAGTAGTTATTAATAAACAATATAAATATTGATATTATTATAATTTATCGATTAATAAACAAGATATAAGACAATATTATATTGAAAATAAATGAA
>Ga0194047_10000876_pt1 | contig 19163 bp, 18 predicted proteins | sample JunL225m_MetaG_2_FD_160070 | JGI IMG/M metagenome (GOLD analysis project Ga0194047, IMG submission 160070) | Anoxic zone freshwater microbial communities from boreal shield lake in IISD Experimental Lakes Area, Ontario, Canada - Jun2016-L221-5m | ecosystem: Environmental > Aquatic > Freshwater... | reverse complement strand
AGTTGCCAGTCTTGCAACCGCGCAGCACAGCCCTGCGATTGCTCGAGCTCTTGTTGACTTGCAGCTACAAGAAACTGACTATTGGGCGGCAACATTGAGGATTGGCGCCGAACGCGGATTGATTCGACCAATCGAACCACTTCTCGGCACAGCAGACGTGATTCAGTCACTCCTTGTCGGACGTATTCTGGTTGACATTCTCGAAGATGACACTCGTGATGTTCTCTGGATCGCATCTGCCGTTGAGGTGTTTCGGGCGCTATTGCGACCGCAATAATCGCTACCAGGTATGAGAAATATGGCTCCATAGCCGCTGCAGATGAGCGCGCATTACTGGGTCTGTTACGAACGATGGGTCGCGCAACCGGATTGCTTTTTCATAACCATCTGGGACCGAGCGAGAGAAATGACCGATGCGCCAATGAAATGAATGCGCTGAAAACGGCAACGAAGCAAGAAATTTGTCGGTGAGTCCACATGTGTCAATGAGGTGGATGGCGGGGCCTTGTCCGATACCGAGCGCACCCAACTGGCCGCAGACTGTCAGGACGTTGCGGGGCAGTGCGAAATGCTCTGGAGCAGATGGCCATGTACTTGCAAGGAAATTAATTTCATGCAGCGAAATTTGCGCAGGGTCATAGATGCGACGGATTGATGCCGCAGTGCGAACAGGTTCGTGACGATCTACAAAGAGGTCTTGAACCGAACGACGTCCTCCTTGTACGAAATATCCACGTTCATCAGCGATTCCCGAATGAGATTGATATCGCCAGCGAGGCACCTGCGGGTTTTGGATACTAGTAATTGGGGTAATTGCATTAACACCCACAAGCAACAGCGCAGCACCAATGGACAGGACAAGTCGGGACGAAACAACTCTGTGCGACATGAACGAAAAGTGTGGTCTTGAAAGAACGCAAAGAAATATGGTCATGAACACCGGAACTGCCAAAAATCTTCCCGCCATGAAATCGCCGCCCACGTAGATGACATAGGCGAAGTAGAGAAGAATGCCATACGCAAGTGGACGAATTCCGGGGGCACGCGAACGCAGAGTCACTGCTAGTCCGACAATCAGAATGATTCCCGACACTGGGTCATGAATCATTGAGAACAATATGTAAGTAATTCCTTGAGTGAGCACTTCCCACAATGGAATATGCAGATTTCGTTTTGCTTCGAAAGTGTTCGGAAGAAAAGCATGAAAAGCGGTAAAAGAATATGCGCCCCAAAGAATGATTGGCGTAGCTAAGGAAATTCCAAAAGTTGCAATGATTCGAACTTTGCGACGATGTGGCCACAGGACAGAGAGAATCGGCGGTACGAGAAGAATTGCGTAATCCATTCGGTTGAGAAATGCCAGGGCGCATAACAATCCAAAGAACGCATAGTTCCAATCTGGAAACTGTGTTTCCGAGTGTGCACGCACTACACAGAGAATGATGATTCCGACAAGCAAATAAGAGAGTGGATTTTCAAGACCTGACGTTGAGTACTCAATGAATGCATTCGAACTAACGAGCATGATTGCAACAAGAACTGCAGTGAGAAAATTACGAGTGACATAGGCAATCAAGGCAACTGCAAGTGCCGTGCAGGCCAGGCTGAAAAGCACAATCGAATACATCCATTCATTTGTGAAGTAGCCAAGAAAGACCCAGAGAGAAAACCACAAAGGATGGGTGTATGCCTGGACATTTTCGAGTGGGTTGAATCCGGGCCCCCACCCGTGTCGCAGGTTCAGGGCTTGTCGCAAAGTGATGAGCGCATCATCACTAATCCATGACACACGCAATGAGAAGAAAAGAACAATGCTCGCAACAACAGCAATGCGTATAGCGGTGTGGCGCTTGATCAAGGAATAGCTCCACGAACACCGTACACAGCGGTGATTGTGACAAGTCCGGCGCCGAATACAACCAGAGTCAAAGGCCACCACGAGTCGTCGTCGTCTCGCAGTGCGCGAGCAACAGGAAAGATCAGTGGAAAGGCAGTGAATAGGAACCGCGGACGTGCAGTCACTGTTGCGGGAATGAGCATGAGCGCAAGGACGACGGCTATGTACGCGTTGTACATGGCAGGAAGCTTGTATTTATAGAGAAAATACAATGCAATGAGCATCGCAATCACCGTTGCACCAGTTAGTACCGTTGTCGGAGACGACAATGGATGTAGCAGGAAACGGTATGTTCGCTCGACTGCTGTAGCTCCGAAACTTGTTCCTTCTTTCCATGCTTGGCGTTGCACGCGAAACCAAGCCCACGGTTCATGCGTTCTGTATCGCAGAAAGATCATGAACCCGATGAATCCCCAAGGAGCAAGCAGAGGGGCAAAAAGGCTTCGCCAATCTCTTTCGTCTCGAATCGCTATGAATGAGGCAACAGCGCACGCTGCAATAATTGCAATCCCATTGGGCCGCCCCATCGTTACCAACATGGCGAGGGTTCCGGCCCATACCCATGACCGACGTCGCAACGCAACGAAACACAATGCAGCAATGGTGAGCATTAGGGCCTCGGAATAGGCCATTGTCAGCACGAAACTTCCGGGAAAGAACGCCGCGATAATCATTGACTTTTCTGCGGTCTTATTGTCAAACAGTGCGCAAGCAATGCAGCCAATTATGTAGATAAAGAAAAAGCTGATGACGATGTTGAGCAATAAAGCAGAGGCAACAGGACCTCCGGGAACAATGAGGTCCATGAAGTGGACCAATTTCGGAAACAGTGGAAAAAATGCTGCGCGCGCATCAGGATGCGCATAGGTCACATGTGGCCGAATGATGTGTGGGTAACCAAAGCGAACCACTTGGAGATACCAGTGACCATCCCAATTATCAAATACGCGTACAAGGCCGGTGAGTCCGCGAACGGGAACGATTTTGGCCCACGTGTCGCGAACAGTATTGCCAACGACCACGATGCCAGCACCGAGGATGGTCAGAAGTCGACTGACGACAAAACCGATCATTCCTCGTTTGAGAGCTCTTTCCCACGAGTAGGAATCCTGCGTGGAATCGTTTGAAAGTGAAGTTGTCATATGGCCAGTTGGTTGGGGAGAGATACGAACTAGGCAAGCCTAGGCGTAAAGTAACACAGTCGGTCTTCGGCGCTGAGGTTAGGCCTTTTCGAGGAAGATCAGCGGAATTTCACGCTCGGTTTTGAGTTGGTACCCACCGTAGTTTGCATATTTGGCCACGATGATTGGCCACATTTCATCGCGCTCTTCTGAGGTTGCTATGCGGGCACGGCGTTCGTGTTTGGATTCCGTTTGTGTTTCCACCCACACGGTGGAATTGGCACGCAAGTTCACGAACCATGCTGGGTGATGATCGTCGCCACCTCGAGATGCAACAACGACATAAGTGTCGCCTTGTTGAATTGGAGAGGTCAACATGATTTCTCGTGGTTGCCCAGAAGTGCGGCCAGTTGTCGTTAGTTTCAGCACGGGCATATTGCCCGCGTTCCAACCCTTTTTGCCGCCTGTGACGGTGAGAATCGTTTTGTGAACAAAGTTCATAGTTTTGAGAGCAAGATCACTAGGCATTTTCGCAAGGGTACTTCGTTGGCGGTGTGACTTATGTGTCTGCCTTCTGATGCTGATTACTTGCCAAGTAGAATCGGTTACCGCATGTTGAAACGCCTCCTCTCTACTGTTCTTGCGAAATACAAGGGTTTGTTATGGGTGGTCGTTGTTTTTCAGGCCATTCAGGCCATGGCGGGTCTCTTTCTTCCCACGTTGAACTCAGACATCATCAATAACGGTGTTGTGAAGCACGACATTGGGTACATCTGGCAGATGGGCATCGTGATGTTGGTGGTCACCATCTTGCAGGTCGGTTTTTCCATTACGGCTGTCTATTTCGGGTCAAAAGTTGCCATGGGCTTCGGGCGAGATGTTCGACGCAGTCTGTTCCATCAGGTCAATGATTTCTCGGCACGCGAAGTAGCGCAATTTGGAGCCCCGTCTTTAATCACTCGTATCACGAACGATGTTCAGCAAGTCCAAATGCTGGTGTTGATGACATGTACTTTGTTGCTCAGTGCGCCGTTCACGTCTATTGGCGGCGTATTTCTTGCAATGCACCAAGACTTGGGCCTGTCGCGAATCTTGATGTTTTCCATTCCAATTCTTGCCGTTCTTCTGGGAGTCATTATCGGCAGCATGGTCCCGACGTTTCGCAAAATGCAAGAGCGCATTGACCGCATCAATGAAATTCTTCGGGAACAGCTGACTGGAATTCGCATCGTTCGCGCCTTTGTTCGCGAGCCAGAGGAAAAGCAACGGTTCAGTGATGCGAATGCAGCAGTCACTGAAGTTGCTTTACGTGGTGGACGTTTGCAGTCGTTGATGTTTCCAACAGCAACACTGATCATCAACATTTCGAGCGTTGCTGTGGTGTGGTTTGGTTCAAACAGAATTAATGCTGGCCTCATGAAGCCTGGTGCATTGATTGCGTTCTTGACGTACCTCACTCAGATTCTGATGTCAGTCATGATGGCTACATGGATGGCAGCACTTATTCCACGTGCTTCCGTCAGTGCCGAACGAATTCAAGAAGTGCTTGACACCCCAACCTCTGTCGTTATTTCATCCAATGCAATTTCCGATTTGAAGCAAACGGCTGTGTTGCAATTTGACTCAGTTGGTTTCCATTACCCCGGTGCAGAACTTCCTGTGCTTGACAATGTCTCTTTTACCGTAAAGGCAGGTCAAACGCTTGCTGTCATCGGTAGTACCGGTTCTGGAAAGACAACATTGGTTAGTCTCGTGCCGCGATTGTTTGACGCAACGAGTGGTTCTGTATTGCTCGACGGTGTGGATGTGCGCGACCTTGCTCCTGAAGCGTTGTGGTCGCGAGTCGGAATTGTGCCGCAGAAGCCGTATTTATTTTCAGGCACTATTGCGAGCAATTTGGTCTACGGAAAAGAAGATGCCACCGAAGACGAGATGTGGGCTGCACTGCGCACAGCACAGGCTGAAGATTTTGTTCGCGCAATGCCAGGCGGGCTTGATGCGGTCATCGCTCAAGGCGGGTCGAATGTGTCTGGCGGGCAACGCCAGCGATTAGCTATTGCTCGCGCGCTTATTCGTCATCCAGAGATTTATTTGTTTGATGACTCTTTTTCTGCATTAGACCTAGCGACCGATGCTCGTCTCAGGGCAGCCCTCGCGCCGTCAGTGCGTGACGCCGTCGTCATCATTGTGGCCCAGCGGGTCTCCACCATTCGTGACGCAGATCAAATTTTGGTTCTCGAAGATGGCGTATGTGTGGGTCTTGGTACTCATGATGAGCTTTTGGCCACATGTCCGACGTTCCAAGAAATTGTTGATTCCCAAGCAGCTGTCAATGAAGGTGCCGTATGAGTGAGTCAAACGAAACAGAGGATAAAAAGCCGGCGCAACATATGCCAGGTTCTGAATTACGCACCGCTCGTATGAGCACGGTCGGAATGCCAGTTGAAAAATCAGAGAATTTTTCGGAAACTTCAATTCGTCTCGTACGTCTTATGTCTGGTGAAAAATATCTGGTTGTTTTCATAATGTTCTTAGCCGTTGTCAGCGTCAGTCTGGTCGTGCTTGGTCCTCGCATCTTGGGTCACGCAACGGACATTTTGTTTAATGGCTTAATGCACCGCAATGGTCAGACCGGCGTTAATTTCACATCCCTGCACCGGACATTGGAATTCGGTCTTTGTGTCTACGTTCTTTCGTTCCTCTTGGCTTATAGCCAAACGTTCATGCTGGCAGGCGTTGTGCAGCGCACCATGTTCACTCTGCGCGCAGACGTAGAAGCAAAGATTCATAAGTTGCCGCTGAGCTATATCGACAGGCACTCACGCGGCGACCTATTGAGCCGAGTCACTAACGACATCGATAATATTTCTCAAAGTTTGCAACAGTCGCTGAGTCAGCTGATTACTTCTTTGCTTACCATTGCTGGTGTCTTGGTGATGATGCTCGTCTTGTCGCCGATTCTTGCGATTATCGCGGTGATTACGGTGCCAGTATCTATTAGCACCATGAATCGTCTTGCTCGCAGGTCGAAGAAGAAGTTCATCGCTCAGTGGGCACACACAGGTGCATTGAATGGTTTGATTGAAGAGACTTTCACAGGTCATGCAATTGTCAAAACATTTGGTCGTCAAAAAAGTGTTGAAGAGCAATTTGCAAAGACAAATGAGAAGTTGTTCGAAGCCGGATTCGGAGCTCAGTTCATTTCTGGTTCAATTCAGCCGTCAATGATGTTTGTTGGAAACCTCAATTATTTAATGATAGCTGTAGTGGGCGGATTGCGCGTTGCCTCAGGCGCAATGGGTTTGGGTGATGTGCAGGCATTTATTCAATACTCGCGTCAATTCACGCAACCACTAACTCAGACAGCATCAATGATGAACGTCTTGCAGTCCGGTGTTGCATCAGCTGAACGTGTGTTTGAAGTACTTGATACGCAAGAAGAGAGCCCTGAAGCAGAATTTGTTCCATCACCGCCGGTGCAAGGTCGAGTCGTCTTCGAAAATGTCACGTTCTCGTACGATCCGGACCGCCCATTAATCACAGACTTGTCGTTGGCAGCTGAACCAGGCACAACAGTTGCCATTGTGGGACCAACTGGTGCTGGTAAGACCACATTGGTGAACCTGATTATGCGGTTCTATGAACTGAACAGCGGTCGCATCACTCTTGATGGTCGAGATATTTCTCAGATGCCACGTAGTGAACTGCGTTCAAACATCGGCATGGTGCTGCAAGACACCTGGCTTTTTGGCGGCTCCATTCGCGAGAACATTGCATACGGAAGGCCATCTGCAACAGAAGAGGAAATCCGCACGGCAGCAAAAGCTGCATATGTGGACCGCTTTGTTCATTCATTGCCGATGGGATACGACACTATTTTGGATAACGAAGGCGGAGCAGTCAGCGCCGGTGAGAAACAATTGCTCACAATTGCCCGTGCATTCTTGGCTGATCCAACAATTCTTATTCTTGACGAAGCAACAAGCTCGGTAGACACACGAACTGAAGTATTGATTCAGCGCGCCATGGTGGCTCTTCGTAGTCAACGCACCAGCTTTGTTATTGCGCACAGACTGTCCACCATTCGTGACGCAAATGTCATTCTGGTAATGGAAGATGGTCGGATTGTTGAGCAAGGCTCTCACGAAGAGTTGCTTGCATCACGCGGTGCGTATTTCCGTCTGTATCAGTCGCAGTTCTCTGGCGCTGCAACTGATGTTGACTAGTTAGTTGACTTTGCTAATGACGTCTTCACCGTATTGAGCAATAGTGTCAGCAGTGCCGCGGTAGAACAGGAACGCAGGGACAATGATTCGTTCAACACCAAGTGCTTCTAGTGCGCTTATTTCTTGTAAAGCATTCGGACCAACCGCACCGTTGCCTCCGGTTGTGATCTCAACGTCCTTTGGATCGCGACCATGCTTGATGGCTGATTCCCGAGTAATGCCAATAAGGCGAGCAAGTTCCTCATGTGAACCACCTGCAGGAAAGAAGCCGTCGCCAAGACGACCAGCTCGCTTCGCTGCGATATCAGTGCTTCCACCGATGTGAATAGGAATAGAGCCTTTGACTGGTTGTGGCCGAAGAATGCAGTTGTCGAAGTTGACAAACTCACCGTGATATGAGGCTTTGTCTTCTGTCCACAATGCGCGCATCGCAGCGATGTTTTCATCGTTGCGCTTTCCGCGCTCATTGAATGGCACACCTATTGCGTCAAATTCCTCTTTCATCCAGCCAACGCCGGTGCCAAGAAGCATTCGTCCGTTTGACATGAAGTCAAGTGTTGCCAATTCCTTTGCAAGCACTACTGGGTTGCGCTGTGGCAAAATGAGAATTCCAGTTGCAAGATTGATTGCTTGTGTCGCTGCAGCGATGTACGTAAGCCAAATCAGTGGATCTGGAATAGGGGAATCATCACCGCCAGGCATTTTTCCGGTATCGCTATATGGGTATGGAGATTGGTAATTAGCAGGGACCACAACGTGTTCCACTGTCCACAAAGATTCAAACCCGGCAGCTTCAGCTGCCTGGGCCATGGCAACTGCCTTGTCTGGATTGATGAATGGTCCAGTGTTGGCAAAGGCAATTGCAAATTTCATGATGTGGTTTCTTTGTATTGGAAGTTCTTACAGTACCTTGCGGAACAACTTCAGCTTGCGCGCTGTGTATGGGGGGTACGTGATCTTCGGATCAATCTTTGTGCCACGCTTCAGAACTGGTTTCATGTGCTGAAAGATTCGCACTCCGGCTTTTCCGTGGTAACCGCCCATGCCGCTTTCGCCGACTCCACCAAATGGTAAGTGAGGGCTAGTGAGGTGAAGCAAGGTGCCGTTTACTGTTACTCCGCCGGCAGTGGTGCGTTCAAGAACATTGTCAATTACCGTTGAGTTTTCTGCAAAGACGTACAACGCCAATGGGTGATCTCGATTTGCAATGAACTCAATTGCTTCATTTGTATCTTTCACGCTGATGATGGGAAGAAGTGGCCCGAAGATTTCTTCTTGCATGAGTGGCGAATTCAGATTCACGTTGCCAATTACTGTTGGTGCGACATATCGATCAGCGGCGGCTGATTCACCACCGATAATTGGAGTACCGCCGGTCATCATTGAGACAAGTCGGTCAAAATGGCGTGGCGACACAATGCGACCATAACTATCGCTGGTGTGAGGATTCTCACCGTAGAAGCCAGTAATTGAAGTGCGTAGTGCATTAACAAATTTGTCTTCGACAGAAGAGTCGACCAATACGTAGTCGGGTGCAACGCATGTTTGGCCGGCATTGAGCCACTTGCCCCATGCAACGCGACGAGCTGCAACTTCTATGTTGGCGCTCTTGTCAATGATGACAGGGCTCTTTCCGCCCAGTTCCAATGTGACAGGCGTGAGATTCACGGCAGCAGCTGACATAACAACGCGCCCTATTTTTCCGTTGCCAGTGTAGAAGATGTGGTCAAACTTTTGCGCGAGTAGTTCTGTGGTCTCAGGCACTCCACCTTCAATTAATGACACTGCGTTGTTGTCCATGTATTGCGGCACCAAACGTGCAAGCACTCCGGACACTGTTGGTGACACTTCGGATGGCTTCATGATGACTGTGTTGCCAGCTGCGATTGCGCTTGCAGCGGGGACCAATAACAACTGCACGGGGTAGTTCCACGGTGCAATTACGCATACAACCCCAAGAGGTTCTGGCATCAGAACTGATTTGGCGGGCATAGCAACCATTGGCGTAGGAACCTTTTCCACGCTGTTCCACTTCGACAAATTTTTAATCATCAATTTGATCTCGCCTGTAACAAAAGCGAGGTCAGTGATGAACGCTTCGGCCATTGGCTTTCCAAGATCCACTTTCAAAGCGTCGAGAAATTCAGCCTCGTTATGCTCGAGCATGTTGATCATGTTCTGCAACTGAGTACGGCGCCATGCAAGTGGACGTGTGATGCGGGAGTTGTAGGTATTGCGAAGCATTGTCACTGTGCCTGCAATTGAGGCGATGTCTGTATGAGGGTCTAGTTGCATTGTCATGTGCTCATTCTTGTACAGTTTTGGCTAGTTGGAAAGTTGGAACATTATGAGCGTCACAGTGTTTACGGCTCGGTCTGTAGTCACCCTTGATTCAGCAGTGTCTCAGGCCAATGCGGTCGCCGTGCAAGACGGCAGGGTTTTGCACACAGGAGTGCTCGAGCAAGTCTTGGCAGATCTTGAGGGTCTCGACATCACAATCGATACTCAGTTCGCAGATTCGGTGATTGTTCCGGGATTCATCGAAGCCCATTGCCACATCGTTCGAGAGGGTTCATTGTCTCGGTACCCGTGGGTGGGGTCGTATCCGCGGCGCACAGTTGATGGCACGTACCAACCCGGATGCCCGACTGTCGAGGCCATCATCGAACGACTTCACGAAGCACATGCTGAAATGAACGACCCTTCTGAATCTCTCATTGCGGTCGGCTTCGATGTATCGATGGTTGGTTCGCACACTCTCACTTTGGAGATGTTGGATTCTGTCTCCGAAACTCGCCCGATCTGGGTGATGCAGAGCAATGGTCATGTTGGTCATGCGAACTCGGCCATGTTGGCGCGTGCCGGAGTTGACAACACCGCTACAGACGAAGGTGTTCATCGAGATGAGAGCGGGAACATCACAGGCGAAATACGTGAGCTCGCGCTCGCCATGTTTCTGGGCATTCATGTGAATCTTGATGCAGGTGGTGAAAGCGCAATCTGGGATGGTGGTCATCTGGCTCGTCAAGCAGGCTGCACCATGGTGACTGACCTAGCGAACATTGCGACAAAGAAATCCATCGAAAGTTTCGCGAATGTTGTGAATCATCCGGGATTTCCTACACGTGTTCGGTATGCACCGCTCGCAACGTTTATGTCTTTGCGCCTAAGCCCCGCCGAGATCTCAGATCTTCTCGTCGACCTTGAGCAATTCAATTCTGAAAAGTTTGCAATGGGTCCGCTGAAGTTCATTTCCGATGGTTCTATTCAGGGTCGTACAGCGCGAATGAATTGGCCTGGCTATTGCTGTGGTTCTCCGAATGGTCTGTGGTTGGGAAACCCTGAAGAGCTATACAAACTGATGCTTCCGTTCCATAAGGCTGGTTATCAATTAGCAATGCACACCAATGGAGACGAAGCAATTGAAGCTGGTGTTGACATTTATCGTCGCCTGCTTGAGGCTCACCCGCGCTTTGACCATCGCCATCGTTTAGAACATGTTCAGATGGCGACAGATGCAATGTTTCGCAAGATAAAGACATTGGGTATTTGTGTGAACTTGTTTGCAAATCATCTGTATTTCTGGGGTGATACACATCGCCATGACACCATGGGCCCTGCAAAGGCACGACACCTTGATGCTGTTGGCACCGCGGTGCGTATGAATATCCCACATTCCATTCATAGTGATGCGCCTGTGACACCTTTGGCTCCGTTGTTCACCATGTGGTGCGCAGTGAACCGTGTGACAAGTTCCGGCCATGTATTGGGTGAAGCGGAGCGAATCTCTGCGCTTGATGCTTTGAAGGCAATGACTATCGGGTCTGCGTATCTGCTTCATTGTGATGACGAATACGGCTCTATTGAAGTTGGCAAGTTTGCAGACTTTGCTGTGCTTGATGCTGACCCATGCGCAGTTGAACCCATGGAGATAAAAGACATCTCAGTACGTGCCACCGTTGTTGGTGGCGTCGTGCATTCGAACACTGGGAGTTAGGTCTTACGCCTTCAATGTGACGGTGATGCCGCACAACTGAAATGTTTCACCATTACGCGATGAGTCAACACACTTCATAGTGACTTCAGAGAGACCTTCTGGCTGATCGCCGCATGTCGCGAAACGAACTGCTTCATGAATACCAAGTTGTGCCCAATGGGCGCGAGTGAAAACCGGATCAGGAACTGACACAGTGAATGAATCAATGCTGGAAACAACCGACGATGTGCGGCGAGATTTCCATTCGGGCCCACCCCATGCCCACTCACCAGTGATATCGGGTTGATCTAATGACACCAAGGTGCCGCCCGTGTCGCGTGGATGTAAATGACGCCCGCGAATCGCATCACCAGTGCCTTCCCATACGGTGCGAATGCCGAGCGACTTCACATGGTTGATGCGCGCGTCGAGGTCGTCCACTTCGTAGAGAGCCATGTATCCGCCATCGCCACCTAATTTGTCGAGCAGGCGGCCAGCAGTGGTTCCTTCTTGAATGGGGGAGACCACCTCCAAGAATTGGTCCCCAATACAGAAGAGTGCATTATGAAGTCCGAAGAACCCCACCCCAGGGTCGCGGTAGATCACGTCAAGGTCGAGTGATGCAGAAATGTCTGAGATGGCCTGGTCAAGGCTGTGGGCAACGAGGGCTATCTGGCGTAGGCGAATCATGAATGAACCATAGACCGCCCTGAAACCCGCAGAAATCATGGGTTGTCCCCACCCTGTGGATATCCACCACTAGTGGTGTGACATTAGTTACATTCTTGGTAGGCGGAGTCTGACTCGAAAGAGGCAACTCATCATGTACACCCTTGGATCACTTATCCTTTTATCCATCCTTCTCGGAGCGGTTATGCCAGTGTTTCACTCGCTCACCCGTACGTTGAAGCTTGACAGCATTATCAACCGCATTCCTGTTCTGGGCGACCACGTCATGTTGGCAGTCAGTATCGGACTTGTCTGGGCACTCAACATCAGCATTGTGACTGCAATGACCGGCAGCATGCGCGCATCATGGATGACCATCTGTGTTGACGGGTGCATCGTCTACGGCATGATTCCTGTCAAAGACGCAATTGTGTCGTTTATCAGCAAGGGACTTACCGGCCTTCGCGCCGCGTAATTCACTTTTATTTCCTTCACTGAAGGGTCACTGCTTCGGCAGTGGCCCTTTTGTGTGTACGGAATCAACTACGAGGAACTTTGCTCCATGAGATGTCTTTGTCAACGCGTGGCTCACCGGGAAGGCCAAGTACTTGTTCACCAAGAATGTTGCGCATGATTTCGCTTGTGCCACCTTCAATGGAGTTCGCACGTACACGCAAGAATGAATGACGAGGTCCACCGAATGATCCGTCAACCGACAAAGTGTCTGGGCGACGGAACGTGAAGTCATAATCGACCATTGCCTCGGCACCCATGAGATGCAATGTGAACTCAGTGACCTTCTTGTTGAAGTCTGCAGCCATGAGTTTTGCAATTGAGCCCTCTGGTCCAGGGTTTCCGGCCTTTGCGGCTTGTGCACCGCGCATATTTGTCAAACGCAAAGCTTCGCTCGCACAGAACAGATGCATCATCTTGTCTTTGTCGGCCTTGTTTCGTTGGTCTGCAGGCTTTTCTTTCCAGATCTTGATGGTTTCGTCAATGGGGCCACGACGCTTTGCGTTGCCGCCGCCACCGCCACCAATTGCACTGCGTTCGTTCATCAGTGTGGTGAGCGCCGCGCGCCAACCTTCGCCTACCTCGCCAACGCGATGTGCGTCCGGCACACGTGCATCGGTCATGTAGACCTCGTTGAATTCAGCTTCACCAGTGATCTGACGAAGTGGACGTACTTCAACTCCGGGCGCATGCATGTCAAGAGCGAAATAGGTCATGCCTTTGTGCTTCGGTGCATCAGGGTCGGTACGTGTAACGAGCATTCCCCAGTCAGCAAGGTGAGCAAGTGTGTTCCACACTTTTTGGCCATTGATGATCCACTCGTCTCCGTCGCGAATTGCTTTTGTGCCAAGTCCTGCAAAGTCGCTTCCGGCACCTGGTTCTGAAAACAACTGACACCATTTTTCTTCACCTGTAAACATAGGGCGAAGGAAACGCTTCTTTACTTCTTCGCTTCCGTGGGTTGCGATTGTTGGACCCGCAAGAGCGATGAAGAATGTTGCGGGGTCTTGTGCTGCGGCACCAGCTGCACGAAGACGCTCTTCAACGCGGCGATTGAGATCAGGGCGCATGTCGAGGCCGCCGTGGCCGGTGGGGAAATGTACCCATGCAAGTCCGCGATCAAACCGTGCGCCACGGAATGTGACGTTGTCGACCTTCTGTGGGTCGAACTCTGCGAGAAGTGCATCAAGCTCTGCGTCAATGCGGGCAATGTCTTTGTCTGTGGTGGAGGGTGCGCTCATTCATACAGTCTCGCTGTTTATGAAGGGGGAGTGCAAGGTGGGGTTAGGCGACTGCTGCTCCGAAGATTTTGCCAACAGCCATGGTGATTCCCATGGCGACGAGTCCGCCGATAACAACCCGAACGATGGGCTTGCCATAACTGGCCTTGCCAAATTGGGCGCTGGCAAAGCCGAGACCTATCAGGGAAAGGGTGACAACACCCAGTGTCAGAGAAATTCGATTGGTAGCGCTGCCAATCGCGATGGTGATGAGGGGTATGGCTGCTCCGAGGGTGAAGGCCCCTGCTGACCCGGCAGCGGCTTCTATTGGGTTAGCAAGAGTTGTGTCAGTGATTCCGAGTTCTTCATGCAAGTGAGTGGCAAGTGCATTGTTCTTGGTGAGTTCTACTGCAACGTCGCGAGCCAAAGCTTGCGGGAGTCCTTTGTTTGCATAAATCATGGTGAGTTCATCAAGTTCATGTTCTGGCATTGTTTCCAGTTCCCATTTTTCCTTGGCAATGTCAGATTGTTCGGAGTCGCGCTGTGAGCTCACAGATACATATTCTCCAAGTGCCATGGACACTGCGCCGGCAACTAGACCAGCCATGCCGGCTGTGAGAATTGCACTACGACTTGAATTGGCAGCTGCTACTCCGAGTACCAAGCATGCTGTGGAGATAATGCCATCGTTTGCACCGAGGACCATTGCCCGTAGTAATCCGATGCGATGAGATGCATGTTTTTCAAGATGTGCCATCTCTCTATCATGCCATCTGGAAGGGAAATGCGGTGATTGAATAGAGGGGTGCGTGACATTCACCCAACAAAGGTTCGCCTTACAGAGGTGGCTGCCACGCTGATTGACGAGCATGGGGCGCAGGGTTTCACTGTTGAGCTACTTTTGGAAGCCTCCAATATCTCAAAAGGATCGCTGTATCACCATTTTGAAGATTTTCACGACGTGATCAGGCAAGCCCAGGTCATGCGGTTTGCAGGGTATGTCGAAGAGGACATTGAAGCGCTGACACGGTTGTTGCTTGCATCGACATCTCGCGAAGACATGTTGAACAGAATTGATCTGATTTCACGAACAACGCATGATTCTGCGCGCGCCACTAGGCGTAGTAATCGAATCGAGATTCTGGCTGGCGCACGACATTCAGAAGCAACAAAGACCGCACTCGGCGCAGCTCAAGCACGACTGACAGGTGCAATCTCGGACTTGGTACGTGAAATGCAAGCAAAGGAATTCATCAATCAAGAAATTGACCCTGCAACAGTTGCCGTGTTTATTCAGGCGTACAGCTTGGGGCTAGTTGTCAATGATGTTTCGAATGAACAAGTCGAACTTGAAAATTGGCACGCATTGATTTCACGTATGACACGTGGATTTCTCTAGTTCTGTTACACCAAACGGTAGATGTCGTAATCAACAACATTTTGGCCAGGCGCACCAATAGCAATGGCCTGTATTTGGGTGAGCCATGCATAGCGCTCGTCGCCAGTCTCGAAAAGAGGGGCAGTAATGATGCGCGGCTTGCCGTTTGCGTCAGGTGACATGATGCCCTTGTATGACACATGAATAGCAGCACCATCGTCGGTGTTGATAACAATTCGCACATCAAGTTGGGCAGTGCCATCAGCACGCATGGTGAGCCAGTCGGCACCAAGATCCACAACAGTTCCGTTCAGTTTCGGACCTTTCACAGTTCCGCCAGTAACACGAACAATGACGCGTGTGCCGTTCGGGCCATTAGGAACCACGATGGGTGGGTTCAGCGTTGCACTGATGTGAAACAGGAACTCGGCGGGAAGTGATGTGATGTCGCTCATGGTGCGACTGTAGACGGTTTTTTACAGGGGTCCGTGATTGAGGTGCGGAAGAACTAGTTCTGCAAAGCGTTCTGCTTCATCCTTATGCGGATAGCCCGAGAAAATAAAGGCTTCAATGCCCATGTCTTCGTATTGATGGATTTTGTCAATGACTTGTTGAGGTGTGCCCACGATGGCTGCGCCACATCCGCTGCGGGCTTTGCCGATTCCGGTCCAGAGGTGAGGTTCAACAAAGCCATCAGATCCGGCGGACTCACGTAATTCAGCTTGACGACGAACACCGACGCTGGCGCTATCGAGCGAACGAGAACGAATTGCATCGCCTGTTGCGGCGTCGACTGCGGAAATCAGATGTGCTGCAGCATTTCGTGCTTCGTCTTCCGTGTCGCGAACAATGACATGTACTCGATACCCGAACTTCAGACTTCTGTTATATGTGGCGGCACGAGAGCGAAGATCTGCAATTGTTGCAGCGATGACATCTTGCGTGTCTGGCCACATGAGGTACACGTCTGCGGCTGCGGCTGCGACATCACGTGCCTCGTTACTTAAGCCGCCGAAATAGAACTGTGGAGCCTGTGGTGATTCACGACAGATACGCGGTGCGTCAATATGTAATTGAATGAATTCACCGTCAATGTCAAGGTGTTCACCATTGAGCAAAGTGCGAAGCGAGGTCATCGTTTCCAACGTGCGTGCATAACGATGTGGGCCATCAAGCGATTCGCCAGGCATCTCTGAAGAGATGATGTTGACAGAAAGTTTGCCGCTCAGCATTTGATTCAGGGTTGCTAGTTGGCGTGCCAATTGCGGAACCCACACTTCTCCACATCGAATGGCAGTGAGCAATTTCATGTGTGTGATACTCGGAGCTATTGCCGAGGCAAAAGCAAGTGTGTCGATGCCGAGGTCATAGCCAGAGGGGAGCAACACGTTGTCAAAGCCGACATCATGCACTGTTTTAACAATGTCGGAACAGTGGTTCCAGTTGCTCTGCAAGTTGGTGTCAACAATTCCGAGCTGTTCATAGTCGTCATCGCATAATGCGCTGAACCAACTGATTTCACTCATGGCAATGGAATTCCATCACTGGCTTGAACGATGGCATAGACATCAGTACGCGTAAGTGACACTGAGGTTGCTTGCGCCAATTCTGAAATACGAGATGGAGTCTGTGTTCCAATAATTGCGACTGGGCGCGATGGGTGAGCGAGAACAAAAGCAATGGCAATTGCTGATCGCGTCACGTTTTCTCTCGCAGCGAGTTCGTCAAGTGTCGCAAGTAGGGCCGGTGCGATGCCCTTGCCGGTTGCTAGTGCACCGCCTGCGAGCGCGCTCCATGCAAGGGGAGTGATGCCTGATTCCATGCACAGGTCGAGAGTGCCGTCGCGCATTGGGTCGAGGTGGGCGGCTGATAATTGTGGCTGGGTGGATGCGAGGCCGTTGTCGACGAATGCATTAAGTGCAAGAGTCTGAGCGACTGTGTAGTTCGAGACCCCGAATTCACGAACAAGACCACGCGATTTCAAAGAGCCGAATGCTTGAGCAATTTCTTCAGGGTGGGTGAAGTGGTCGGGGCGATGTATTTGATACAGATCAACATGGTCAACACCCATGCGAGACAAAGAGGCTTCGCATGCGCTGGTGATGTAATCAGCTGAAGAGTTGTACGGAACTCCGGGGATAATTCCGCCCTTAGTGGCGAGAACGATTCTGTCGCGTAAGCCAGGAACAGCTGAGAAGATTCTTCCGAGCGCTTCTTCGCATGCACCGAAGTGAGTGCCGCCCCAGTCAAGGCCGTAAACATCTGCATTGTCAATCAGTGTCATGCCTGCATCAACAGCAGCGGTAATAACTGCGGTGTTTTCTGCATTAGAACCGGTGAGGCGCCAGCAACCAATCGAAAGTGGGCCAACGTCACTGAGTTCTCCGATAGTGCGTGCCGATGAGACATCGAGAAGTTCACTCATTTTTCTATTCTTTCAAATCGGGTGACGCGATGAATGCCAAAGTTGGAATCTTCATGGGGTGCGGCGATTAGTTCGATTGGATGTGGGAATCGGGAATCAAACTCGGCCTGAAGCTTCTTCTGAAACTCGGTGTTTCCCGCAATGTCCCACGCTTTTTGCGTATCCCACACAAACACAATGGTGACTTCGCCCGGCTTACTACTATCTAGCCACACTTCCTTCGACAGGAATGGTATGTCGGTGGGTCCTTCCGTGTGCGCTTCACCAAGTGTCCACACTTCGTGGTCTACACGGATGAATTCTTCAACAACAGCTGGATTCATGCGAAATACAAGAACTTCAACGGGGCGATCTTCGCCCGTGATGTATGAGTATTGATTCATCAAATGCGCCCGACCGAAACGAGTGATAAAAGTTCTGGCGTGATCTCAGAAATAGTGCGAACACCGCACAACGCCATGGTGCGTGTCATGTCGTCAGTGAGCATAGAAAGTACCCGTTCAACTCCTGGCTCGCCAGCAGCACCGAGACCATAAAGGTAACTACGACCGAGCGTGCATGCGGAGGCACCTAGCGCGATTGCTTTAACAATGTCACTGCCACGACGAACACCTCCGTCACAGATCAGAGGCAAGGTGCCGCCTGTTGCTTGTGCGACGGGGGCAAGCAAATCAAGTGGCGTTGGTGCCGAATCAAGTTGACGGCCACCGTGATTGGACAACGCAACGGCATCGATGCCGTGTTCTTGTGCAAGGACTGCATCGGCAACAGACTGCACGCCTTTGAGAATGATGGGGCCGTTCCAATTGGCGCGAAACCATTCCAAATCATCCCACGACAGGCCCGGATCAAATTGTTCAGATATGAAGTCAGACAAAGTGACAGCGGTTCCCGCGTTTCCTCGAGATACTGCGATGTTTGAAAAGGTAATCGGCTCATTACGGATGAAATCCCACGTCCAGGCCGGATGGATGATGCCATCGATGATGGTGCCGGGTCCAAGTTTGGGCGGAAGAGTAAAGCCACGGCGCACATCACGCTCGCGTCGGCCAAGTACTGCAGTATCGACTGTGAGCATGATGGCTTCGTATCCGCTTACTTGCGCACGCGACAACATGTCTCTCACTAATGCGCGGTCACGCCATACGTACACCTGAAACCATTTTGGTCCGTTGCTGACAGCAGCAACTTCTTCAATTGATCGAGTTGACAAAGTGGATAAGCAGTAAGGAAGGCCATGACGTGCAGCAACGCGAGCAACGGAAAGCTCCCCTTGCGAATGAGCGATTCGTGTGAACCCGGTGGGGGAGAAAAGAAGTGGCGACTCAAGAGTGCGCCCAAGAAAAGTCGTGCTGGTGTCAATGCCAGATACGTTTCGCAGAATTCGTGGGACAAACTCATAGTGTTGGAATGCGGCTGAATTTCGCCGCATGGTGACTTCGTCCTCTGCTGCTCCGTCGATGTAGTCAAAGATGCCGTGCGGTAGTCGGCTTTTGGCAATGAGGCGAAGGTCGGCGATATTGGCAGCGCGTTCAAAGCGCCGCTTCTGACGAGACAACGTGGGGACTGAGAATGTTGCCACCGACCGCAATGTTCGAATTAGTCCCATGCCTGCCTTTCGTAGGTGGTCCAAGGCTACGACACGTACACCTGAAACCATTTTGGTCCGTTGCTGACAGCAGCAACTTCTTCAATTGATCGAGTTGACAAAGTGGATAAGCAGTAAGGAAGGCCATGA